>OKSM01000653.1_pt1 | contig 11916 bp, 10 predicted proteins | sample 1606281 | NCBI WGS metagenome assembly OKSM01 (sample SAMEA3879549, study PRJEB24766) | human gut metagenome | biome: human-associated habitat; feature: feces | place: USA | collected 1985/1987
TGGAACGTGACGGCGTAACGCGGAACAAGCTGGAAAAGCTGAGCCGTGCCCGTCTTTGCGAGTACCTTGCCTTTTCCAACCAGTTCTGCGGCATCAGCGTGCAGCAGCACGGTGCCATCGACAGCTACCCCACCCTTGACCAGATGCAGTAAAGGATGCAAAAAGCCCTGCGTCCAGCACCGCAGGGCTTCTTTTCTATTTACAATTTGTAGTATTGTATCCAGCCATTGTTCCTGCTTTGCCTGATGAATAACATCTTCCGGGCGGCTTTCTCCTATCAGAAACGGTGAATTCGGATTGTGGTGTTTTCGGTTTTCCCTGACTAATACGGCATTATCGTTTGCGTAACAGTAGCGGCATAGGTGTCCGCAGGTATGATATGCCCCAATGTCATTGCCCAGAAAGCAGGCGCACTCCGTTCTTTTGGGGGCTTGCTTCGGAATGCGCAGATGCCCTTTTAAGGCTTTCTCATAAGTCGAAACGGTCATACAGCCGTTGCAATCCACTCCAAACCTTTCCAGTCCCCTTCCTTCCGCACAACTCTTTATCACAAAACCATGCTTCTTGCCTATCTCTGCAAAATGCTCCCCTATTGCCAGTCTGTCTTTTTTCTCAACTGCCTTTACCTCCGGGAAATTACGCAGCACCTTTTCGTATAAATCTATAAAACTGATAACACAAGTGTGCGTATAGCCTTCCATTTTAGCTGCCGTTTCCTCAAACCACTGCAGGTGGAATGCAAGAGGGTAATCGTCCGATATGAAAATCGGGTCATATCGCCAGCCGATACAATCCGCTCCGACCATCCGGGAAAGCTTCTGAAAACTTTCTATCACCTCGTCCTTATCCGGAACTCCCGGCTCAATTTCTTTTCCATACGGCGTAATCGTCACAAACCAGTACTGCCCATATGGTTTCAACAAATCCATATACGGAAACATCGGCTTGGGATTTTTGGAGCAAAAGGTAATCAGATCCACCACTTCCGGCGACAAATCATACCGGGTTACCTGCAAGGGATTGTACGGATTGCGGACAAGCACATACTCTTCCTTTATTCTGTTTGCCAGCCATTCACTATAAAATGCGGGAATGTCCGTGCGCATACCGGTCTGGATAATCATGTTTTCACCTTCTTTTTAATTATTAAAGTCTTTCCTGTAAAACAAAAAAACGAAGTACCATTCGATACTTCGCTTTCCGCTACTGCTGGTGGCCGGACTTGAACCGGCACGGTGTTGCCACCGAGGGATTTTAAGTCCCTTGCGTCTGCCTATTCCGCCACACCAGCGGATGGATGGAGGTGGATTCGAACCACCGAAGCAATTTGCAGCAGATTTACAGTCTGTCCCCTTTGGCCACTCGGGAATCCATCCATAACAGGTTACCCTGCCAAGAAAAAATTCTATCATAAGTCATTTCAAAATGCAAGAAAATTTATTTGTCTTTTTCATCTTTCTACATTTCAAATATTTCAGTTTTCACATGCTTTACAGATTATTCTCTTCGTCCTCTTCATAAGCGACGTTACGCAGCACCATGGCGGAGAATTTGGGCAGAGTAACCGTGATTTTTCCGGAAATTACGGGAATTTCTATTTTTTCCACAGAATAACCGCTCTCGTCCGTGTACATAAGACGGGTGAGCATGGCTTCCTTGGCCACGCCTGCCAGCCAGACGCGCACTGTCTTTTCAATCTGATGCTCATTGTTGTTGATAAGGACAATGGTGTGCTTCTTGTTGTTGAAGCGGGCATAGGCAAGATAATTGTAGTCCCTGTCAAGGCTCTTGATGGAACCGGCGCGTAACTCCTCGCATTCCTTATGCATACGAATGATTTCCTTGTGGAAATTCAAAAGCTCCCGGTCCTCCCTTCCCCAGGGGTAGGTTCGTCGGTTGTCGGGATCGGTAAATCCGCAGACACCCGCTTCATCGCCATAGTAGAGCGTAGGGGCACCGGGCCAGGTCATCTGAATAACAACGGCCTCCCGGAATACTGCCGGATTGTTGCCCTGATTTGCCGCTTCCGGACCAAGAGTATTGGTACGGCCCACCTTATGGCTGGTTCTCGTCATGAAACGGGAATGGTCATGATTGGAAAGCTGGTTCATGGCTACCATCTGACTGGGCATGGAAAAGCTGGAACCGTGATGACGCATGGCGCCCCAGAAACTGTCCGCATCTCCCAGTAAATCCAGGCGGAAGTCGTCACTGTGTTTTTCCATGCCTGTTAAAAACCAGGTTACGGGTTCCATAAAAGCATCATAGTTCATAACGGAGTCCCACTGATCGCCGCCGAGCCAGGGTCTGGTATCACCGTAATGCTCTGCTAAAATCAGTGCATCAGGGTTCGCCTGTTTTACAGTTCTGCGGAATTCCTGCCAGAAATGATGGTTGAACTCCGGTGAAAATCCAAGGTCCGCTGCCACATCCAGACGCCAGCCGTCCACATTGTAAGGCGGTGAAACCCATTTGGCAGCAATATGCATTACATAATCAAACAGCTCCCTGGAGCCTTCATAATTCAGCTTCGGAAGGGTGTCATGACCCCACCAGCCGTCATAGGTGGGATTGTAGGGCCAGCGGTTGTTGTCATGGAACAGGAAATAATTGCGGTAAGGGCTGTCTGCTGAAATGTAAGCGCCCTTTTCGTAACCTTCCGCATTCTCATAAATGCGTTCTCTGTCCATCCATTTATTAAAGGAACCGCAGTGGTTGAACACACCGTCCAGAATAACCTTCATGCCGCGCTTGTGCGCTTCTTCCACCACCTTGGCAAACAGCTCGTTGGAAGCCTCCAGATTTGCCTTGTTGGTAACACGGTTGATGTACTTGGATGCCATGCGGTTCTCGTTCTGCCAGTCCTGCAGAAGCTCGCCCCGGTCGTCCACAATCTTACCGATATGGGGATCAATGTAATCGTAGTCCTGAATATCGTACTTATGATTGGAAGGGGAAACAAATAACGGATTAAAATAAATAACCTCGATACCCAGATCCTGCAGATAATCCATCTTGTCCATAACGCCCTGCAGGTCGCCGCCGTAAAAATATCTGACGTCCATTGTCGCCGGATAGCGGTTCCAGTCATCCACATGCTGCACCTTTTGGTTGATATACTGGTACTCGTTGTTCTGGATATCATTGGTGGGGTCGCCGTTGCAGAAACGATCCACATAAATCTGGTACATTACGGCACCCTTCGCCCACTGCGGCGTCTTGAAGCCGGGTATGATAATGAAGTTATAATAGTCGTTGCGGTCCTGGTGCAGACCGCTTCTGGCATCATAATAACCCACAATCCTGCCGACATTGATCTCAAAGCAGTAGGACAGTTCTTCGTTTTCAAGCTGTACTTCAATGCTGTAAAAATCGAAACACTCATCCGTCCTTTCCCTGGTCATGAGAAGTCTTTCACTTCCACAGATAAAAAAAACACGGTCAATATTATTTTTTGCCGTGCGGAAACGGATGGTTACCAAATCGTAAGGGCTTGGCTCCGCGGGAGTCACATAGTCCTCAGTGGTATCGCTGAACAACGCTTTTTTGTTCAGTACCGGCCGCATGGCTGTAATATACAACTGATTTTGTTCTTTACTACCGAATTGATTAAAGTCCATAAGAAAACCTCTGTCTGATTATAACGTCTTTTTTTATTTTATATGATTCCGTATATGTATGCAAGGAAAAAATGAAAAATACCTTGTTTACAAAAGGGCAGTAAAAAAGACAGCTTGGGGAGCTGCCTTTTTTAGAGAAGGTATTTCTTTCTTATGGGGTATAGCAAAAAACTATATAATGTATTGGGGGGTTACAAGTAGTATAATAGCATAGCCCCTATTTGTCGTCCATTCCCAAAATTCACAAATATTACAAATCTCTTTGCTCATTTTTAGTAATTTTGCACAACATCCAATTGTGCACTCTGCTTAAATAAAGCGTCAAATTCCTGTCCGCTGATTTTTTCTTTCTCCAAAAGAAGCTTGGCTGCTTTATGCAGAATGTCTTCGTGGCTCATGATAATGGCTTTTGCCCTGGCATAGCAGTCGTCCACAATCGCCTTTACTTCGCTGTCAATTTCACCGGCAACTTTTTCACTGTAAGCGCGTGTATGCGCCAGATCCCTGCCAATGAATACCTCATCGTCATCTTCGTCATAGCTGATAACGCCGATATTTTCGGACATACCAAAGCTGGTAACCATCTTTCTTGCCACCTTGGTAGCCTTTTTAATATCACTGGCTGCGCCTGTGGTAATGTCGTCAAAAATAATTTCTTCCGCAATACGTCCACCCAGGGAAACCATGATGTTGTGAAGCATCTTGCCCTTGGTCATGAACATTTCGTCCTTATCCGGCAGCGGCATGGTGTAACCGGCTGCCCCTACGCCGGTAGGAATAATGGAAACGGAGTAAACCGGCCCCACATCGGGAAGCTCGTGGAACAAAATTGCATGACCCGCTTCGTGATAAGCGGTAATCTTTTTCTCCTTGTCGGAAATAATACGGCTCTTCTTTTCGGTACCGATACCCACCTTAACAAATGCTTTGCGGATATCCTCCTGCTTTACGAAGAGTCTGCCGTCTTTTGCGGCATAAATGGATGCTTCATTCAGAAGGTTTTCCAGATCCGCGCCGGTAAAGCCCGCCGTTGTCTGGGCAATCTGTCCCAAATCAATGTCATCGCTTAACGGCTTGTTCTTGGCGTGAACCTTTAAGATTTCTTCTCTGCCGCCCACATCCGGTCTGCCAACGGCAATCTTTCTGTCAAAACGTCCGGGACGTAAGATAGCGGGGTCCAGAATATCCACACGGTTGGTCGCTGCCACCACAATAATACCTTCATTGACACCGAAGCCGTCCATTTCCACCAGAAGCTGGTTCAATGTCTGCTCTCTTTCATCGTGTCCACCGCCCATACCGGTACCACGGCGTCTTGCCACGGCATCAATTTCATCGATAAATACGATACAGGGAGCATGTCTTTTTGCTTCCAGGAACAAATCCCTTACACGGGAAGCGCCGACACCGACGAACATTTCCACGAAATCCGAACCGGAAATACTGAAAAACGGTACATTTGCTTCGCCTGCAATTGCCTTTGCCAGTAAGGTTTTACCAGTTCCGGGAGGTCCCTCCAGCAATACGCCCTTCGGGATACGGGCGCCCACCTTGGTATATTTTGCGGGTTCTCTTAAGAAATCTATGATTTCCTCTAATTCTTCTTTTTCTTCACGCAGACCTGCCACATCTTTTAAGGTGACTTTGTCATCGCCCACATTGGCAAGCTTGGCGCGGCTTTTTCCGAAATTCATCATTCTTGCACTGCTGCCGCCGCCCGCATTCTGGGCATTCATCATGATAAAAAAGAAAGCTGCCGCCACCACGATAATCAAGGTCGGCAGAATGGAGGTCAGAAATATACTTTCTCTCTGTATATCCAGAACCCTCGGTTCTATACCGTTGTCCCTTACAAGCTTTTCCAATTCGGAAATATCAGTTGCATACAGGGTCTTTTCCTGACCACTCGCAAATGTGACATCCAAATAGCCGGTCGGTCCCTGGGCGTTTGGATGAATGACAACTTCCTCGATGTCACCGTCCTCTAAATCCTGAACCAGCTCCGCTCTGGTATATTCCACATTGTTTTTCTTCCAGGCATTGATAAGCACAATACCTAAAAGCAGCAGAACAATCACTACAAAATATTGACTAAATCCTTTTTGTTTCAATGGTAATTCCTCCTCCGTACTAATCGGCTGTTAATCATCAAATTCTACCACGCCGATATACGGTAAATTGCGATAATGCTGATCGTAGTCAAGGCCGTAGCCTACCACGAACTTGTCAGGAATCTGAAATCCTGTGTAATCCACGTTTACTTCTACAACACGTCTTTCCGGTTTATCCAGAAGGGTGCACAGATGCAGGCTTTTCGGACCTCTGTCTCTTAACATTTCCATGAGATAGCTTAATGTTCTGCCGGAGTCCACGATGTCCTCCACCACCAGTACATCCTTATCCTTGATGGGCTCATCCAGATCCTTTACGATTTTTACCACACCGCTTGACTTGGTAGCGCTGCCGTAGCTGGAAACGGACATAAAGTCAAGGGAAACCGGCATATTCAGATGCTTTGCCAGCTCGCACATAAAGAACGCTCCGCCTTTTAATACGCATACTAAATGCAGGCTTTTTCCTGCGTAGGCACGATTGATTTCATCTGCCATCTCACTGATTCTTTTTTCTACATCTTCTTTGGTAACCAAAACTTCAATATGTTCCGACATCAATCTGTCCTCCTCTTAATTGTACCTGTAAAATATATTTTGTATTCTCATTAATTTTATAAAAACTGCTGATGCGGTAGCCCGGCACCCAGAGAACGTGATTTTCTTCGCATAAAAGCGGCATTTCCTCCCTGATGGCACGCGGTATTTTTTCGTTTACCATGTAGTCCTGTATGCTTTTGCGGGAAAACCTGTCATCTATGGTGAGAAAATCCCCTTTTTGACGGGTTCGCAGTACCAGCGATTTTTCTATTTTATCATAATCAAACCATTTCGTATACCGATTTTGCGGAATATTTATGCTTTTTTCACAATTTATTATGCTGAAAATCACGGAATTTCCGTCAGGCAGAAAAACCTCTTTCTCCCCTTCGCCGGGTTTGGGTAGATCCACGGGAACAGAAGTACCCGGCTGCATGCCGGCATATGTCTGTATGCCGGTATTTTTACCGTTGCGGATAACCACGGAGTCATATTCCCTGCCGGCAATTAACCCATACGGCAGGGAAATTTCCCGGTTTACCGGTCTTTGAAAAAGGGAAAGCAGGTAGTCAACATGCACCGCTCCCATGTCTTTCCGGTGCGGCGTGAGCTGCTCCAGCGCGTAGAGCAGCATGTTTTTCTGCAAAAAGGAATGATAGCGGGAAAATTTTTCACAGTCAAAATAGATATGTTTTTCTTCCGCAGCGCCATTCTCCCTTGCACAGTCCTGCCATGCCTTTTTCATTTCCTGCCCCGCAAAGTCGTTCATTTCCAGCAGCAAATCGGCTGTGCGGCAGATGTTACCCACCGCTCCGGGCGCTATCTGCTCTTCCGCATAGGGCAGAATATTATGGCGGATGCGGTTTCTGCAGTAATCGTCCTCCCCGTTGGTGGCATCCTCGCACCATCCGACCTGCAGTTCTTTGAGATATGCCTCGATTTCCGTGCGGCTGACATCAAGCAGCGGCCGGATGACCTCTATGCCGTCCTTGTCTTTGCGGGTAGGGCGAATGCCTTCCAGTCCCACCGGACCGGTGCCACGGAACAGGTGAAACAGCACGGTTTCCGCCCGATCGTTTTTGTGGTGCGCAACGGCGATTTTTAGGTGGTCGCCGACATTCCTGCTCAAAGTTCCTGTTTCCGGCACTGCGCGCATTTCCGTGCCTGCTGCTTCCGGCAGCTTACCTGCTTCCATGGTTTCCGCTTTCGGTGTCTTACCTGTTTCCATGACTTCTGCTTCCGGTGCTTTGCTCTCCGCGGAAGCATATTTCGTCAGCACTTCCCGGAAGGCTTCATAGCGGATGTTTCTGCCGGCTTCTTCCGTAGAAATGCCTTCCCTGCGGGCAATCTGCTCCACATCTTTTTCATATAAAAAGAACGGCACCTGCAGACTTTCGCACAGCTTCTGAACATAGGCGGCATCTTCTCCGGCTTCATTCCGGATTTTATGATTTACGTGGACAACCATAAGCCGGAAGGGGATTTTTTTCTGTAATGCAGACAACACAAAGAGGAGGCACACCGAATCGGCTCCTCCTGAAACGCCTGCCGCCACGGTATCCCCCGCAGACAGCATATGATATTTTTCAATATAAGTGCTTATTTTATCCAAAAAATCGTTCATGCAGCCATTTTAGCACATTTCTTTCGATTATGTCATCCCTTTCCGGGGCAATTTACGGTAACTTCTTCCGTGCCGTCTTTGTTGTCCACATATCTGCCGTTTTTATACGTTTTATCCTCTGCTTCAGACGTTTTCCCAAATTCCGAAAACCAGTACGGTCATATCGTCCCGGATGTGTCCGCCGGTTTTGTGCAGCACAATCTGTAGCAGTGCCTCCGCCATTTCCCGAGGATTTTCCTGATGCAGACCGCCCAGAATGGTGCGTAAATCGTTGTTCATGCTATCCCCTTCCAACGCGTCCGTGATGCCGTCCGATACCATAATAATATAATCGCCGTCGCAGAGCTGGCGGAAAATGCTCTCCTGTTCCGGCTCCTTCAAGGTTCCCAGCGGCAGTGTATTATGCTCTATTTTTTCCACCCGGTAATCCCTTTTCAGATAGGACGCCGCTGCCCCGATTTTTGTAAATTCGCAGACACCGTTGTACAAATTCAAATCGCAGATATCCAGTGTGGACATGTTCTGTGCTTCTTCGCCGGTCAAAAATGCTGTATTGATAAGCATTGCCGCAGACTTTGGATTATAACCTGCCTCAATCATCCGTTCCATTAAATCCAGAACTTCCTCGCTGTCGGCGCACGCCTTTTCCCCGGAACCCATACCGTCCGAAAGAAGCATGGTCACATTGCCGGTTTCTGACTCCAGAATAGCATAGTTGTCCCCGGAGCGGGTTTCGTTTTCTTTTACCGCCTTGGCAGCACCCATCAGAACCACAAACCCGGCTTCTTCCACAAACACAAAATTGCGCATGCAGTTATCGATGACACTGGGGCTGTTGATGGATGGCACCAGCCTTTCATTGAGCAGCACGGAAAGCATGTCCGCCGCTTCTTCCGCACTGACACCCTCCCGCTTTTCCGCTGCCATGGTAATGCCTATGCGGCTTTTGTCCTCGCGGTCTTCTATGTAATAGAGGTCCCTCACGGTAATGCCTTCTGCCTTAAACATCTGCACAACTCGACGTTCCCTACGCACCGGAAACGGCCGGCAGGCAAAAACTTCCCCGGCTACCTGCTTCATGACACCCGCCATTTCCCGCAGATTGTCCGCCAGAAGATGCCGGTTATTCTCTAAACATGTGCGATAATAAACACTCTGCCGGGACGGCAAGTCCGTATTTTTTGTAAGCTTGTCCCCTCCGTAAAGGCTTTGGGCTATGGCTCCGAAAGACTCGGCGTACCCAATCAGCCTCTGTCTGCCGTACTCCGACAGCAGATTTGTTTTTTCCCATCTCTCCCCAAGCAGCTTTCTCATAACTCCCTATGTACCTCTCTTTTTCTTTTTTGCCTATCCATTATAGAGGACACTGTTTTCATAATTTGTCAAAAATACACCCTCAAACCTTATTTTTGTGCGACAAAAAGCGCCCGTTCTCCGCGGGCGCATGTTTGCATCATTTATTTCGTTTTCTCATTTCCTATATCAGATTTTATTCGTCCTTGTCAATGAAAATCGTTTCATCAGGATAAACCAGCCCCAGCTTACTGTGGGCAATCTGCTCGACATATGCATTGGTTTTGGTGTAATCTTCAAATTCCTTGATTTCACGGGTCCGGACATTTTCTTCCTCAATCTGCTTCTCAAGGCTGGCTATGGTTGCATCGTATTCCGCGCCTTTTTCCTTAAGGCTGATGCTTCGGACACCGACTGCCACCAAAATCATAACGACAACAAGGCTTACCAGAAACATACTCATGCGATTCTGCCTGCGCTGGCGTTTCCTGCGATATGTACTTTTTCTCTTTCGCCTTTCTGTACTCATCCTGCATCCTTCCTCTATTGTTTCCTTATAGAAATTTTAAGCAATTTCCACTGACTCGTCAACTTGTTTTTTAACTGCTCTCTGCCCGCCTGCATTTTTCGTCTGGTGGGAATTGTGGCTTTTCGTAACATTTTTTTAATCTGCTTTGCCACAAATCGGAAAGGTCTTGCAATAAAGTTTAAAATCGACTGCAGTCCAAAAGAAACCCATTTTACAAAAAACGGACTGATTGTTTTCTTATATAAAAACATGCCAAGAAGGGCTCCCAGAATAGCAAACCACCGCAACGTGCCGTCACTTTCCGCATGCATGAGGTAAAAAACCTTCATGGCACAATATATCCAGAATGCCAGGTCCTCTACAGATACCCAAAATCCGTTATGGGTAATCACTCGCCTGCCGATACGCAGCAGGTCATATAGAAAGGTGATGTAAATGCCCATGATAACGGAATAAAACAAAAACAGATTTTCCTGTGCAGCAGGGCTTTCCATACATTCTCCTTACCTGAATAATCTGGCAAGCAGGGATTCGTTTTTTCCACTCTGTCCGGAAGTTTCCGAATATGTCAGGCTGTCCATTTTGCCATCCACATCCACTTCCCCTTTGTCCAGCATCAGCCGGTTCACATGCAGTTCATCGCCTTTTATCATCAGCATGCCCTGGTCGGTTTCCAGCAAAATTTCATGAATATCAAAGGAAAGCACATCGCAGACACCGTTGATGGTGCAGGTTCTGCGATTTGTCATCATGATTTTATGTACCCGTTTGTTGACTGCATTCAAATCTTCCATAAAGATTCCCCCTGCTATACTTTCTATCAGTATATGACAGGGCGGCTTGTTTTATGTCTTCTCTTACAGATAACGGAACAGCTCCTTGGCTTCGTCTTTTCTTACAGATAACGGAACAGCTCCTTGGCTTCGTCTTTTTTCACGGTTTCCTGTACATCAAGTACCTCTACTTTTACTTCCTTGTTTCCGAAGGAAATGGTCAGGATGTCACCCTCTTTTACGTTAGCGGATGCCTTGGCGGGCTTGTCGTTAATCAGTACTCTGCCGCTGTCGCAGGCTTCGTTTGCCACGGTGCGCCTTTTAATCAGGCGGGACACCTTCAGATATTTATCCAGTCTCATATTCGTTCTCCGTTTCTGTTTAATCACTTTCATTTAACTACTGCTTACTGTTACTCTTTGTGGGCAGTTCAATATCTGCTCACTGTTATTCCTTGTCCGTTATTTAATTTCCGTCCAGCTGAACGGTGTCTGTAGCGCAACTTCATATTCTTCTGTTTTCCGATTGTATTCGTCTTCCGTAATCACATTTTTGCCTTGATAATATGTAATGACAGTCGTGTCACCATCTAAAGAACCAATTATGGAAAAATTCTCCACTATCTCCGCTCCGGTTCCGGCTGCATTCATCCGGTAAAAATCATTTCCCGACTCTGAAGCGCTGCTGCTATAAAATACCTCTATAATTCCGTTCTCATAAAGTGAAAAATTGCTGCGGTAGCCAAACTCAAAATCCGGGAAAACATGCACCGCTTTGCTGCCGTCATAAGTATACAAATCGTAATTCCAGGGATTTGACGCATCTTCACCGCCACCTATAATAAGCTCCTGTGTGCCATTTCCGTCAATGTCATAGAGCGCATAATAAACTTTCTGTGCATGGCGGATTTCTGAGCCGATGTCTTTTCCAAAGCTGTTTTCATAGGCGAGCAGATCCTCTTTTTCCAATAAATCCTGATAGAAATTATTCTGCACCATGTCGCGGTACTCTGCAATGATATCACTGTAAATTCCCGCCTTTTCATCCTCTGTATTGCCTGCGGCTCCGGTTCCTTTCGCTGCTCCGCCACTGTCATTGTTGCCTGCAGTTCCGGCTCCTTCCGCTGCTCCGCCACTGTCATTGTTGCCTGCAGTTCCGGTTCCTTCCGCTGCTCTGGTTGCATCCACGGCTCCGGCTCCTTCCACTGCTCTGGTTGCATCCGCAGTTCCGGCTCCGGCTGCATCATTGTCCCCTGTGCCGCCGTTCTGCACATCTTCTTTGGATATGGTTTCCCATAATTGTGTGTCCGGCTCTTTTTCCTTCCCGCAGCCTACAAACAAAACGCTCATGGCGAGTGCTGCTGCCGCTATATAGCCGTATTTCCTGATCTTTCTTTTCATGATTTTCCCTTCTCTTATATATAAAT
>OKSM01000670.1_pt1 | contig 11749 bp, 12 predicted proteins | sample 1606281 | NCBI WGS metagenome assembly OKSM01 (sample SAMEA3879549, study PRJEB24766) | human gut metagenome | biome: human-associated habitat; feature: feces | place: USA | collected 1985/1987
TGACTGCGTAGGCTGGTGCTTCCGCAATGTTTCCGGCTTCCCGGCAACGGAGAGCAACATCGCACATTTCCTGGATGTTATGCAGGAGTTTTATGCATATATGAAAAAGAAACGCATTATTACCCGTGATAACGCGCCTGCCGAAGCCAAAGCAAAGCTGCTGGTTGACGGAAAACTGCAGATTGTCGGCAAGGATGGCAGCTTTTTGCCCGGAAATGACCGCTACAATCTGTATTCTACGCCTGATTTGCCGACTAAGGTATACTTGAACATAGGCGAGAGAATGCAGAATCTGCTGGATGATGTGCAAAGCTACTATACGCAGAAGCAGTTCCGCCGCGATCTGGAGCGGGCCGATTTTCTCTTCGGCGGTATTTTTCAGAACGGTACTGTTCAGGAAAAGCCGGGTACGGAGGAATACTCACAGACCTTCTGGGATTATTTTCTTTTTGACTATCGCTTGCTTGAAGATGACAAAACGCCGCTGCAGCATTACCGTGATGTAATCTGCCGTGACGCTTCTGATATGGACACTTCCGTTGATATTTTGAATGAGCTGATTAAGGCAAAGCTGGTTCTCTTTGATGTGCAAAGACGCACGGAGGAGGGAATGTATGTCTGCAGAAATATTTTCACCAATGAAAAATATACGCTGATGCTGCCGGTAGATGATAATATTGACACAGAAGGCTATATTTTCATGGGCCATATTTTTTATGAAAATACTATGGTGATGAACTTCCTGCGCGGACTGGTGATGTCGCAGACCTCGCGTAAGCGCTTTTTCGAGGTTGTCAGCGCGGCGAAGGACTGGTTTGCCGTGCGTCAAAGCGGCGAAATGAGCTGGGAGGAGTTCATCAACCGTAATCCTATGTTCGTGCGCCATGTTTCTGTTTTATATGCTATCTATGTGCGTATGGAGGGCTTTAATTTCAGCACGCAGATCAGCGATTATCAGCCGGCGGCGCTGCTTGTGGACAAGACCTCGTCTATGCTGGAATCTCTTAGAGGAACAGGCCTTTTTTCTGCCTATGATATACAGCTGATGCGTACCATGTGGAGCGATTTTATGCTTCGTGGCAATGCTTTACCGGATAATACAGACGCTGATTTTGAGCATTGGACGGCAGCGGTTATGTACTGCTTTGTTAAGCTGAATGATGTTTATACCTTTACGGAAAAGCAGGTTTTTGCTATGTGCCGTGCTACCGACCATGCAAAGCTGAAGCAGATGATAGATATGCTAAATGAAACCTTGCAGCTGGAGGCACACGACCCGCGTTATGTTAACGAAGAGGGTTTGCTGCTGATGCTGCTGCAGTGAGAGGAGGCACCAGAATATGAAGTGTGATTTTTGCGGCCACGAGGTTGCTCCCGGCACAGTGGAATGTCCGTACTGCCATTATCAGTTCAAGATTGATGCGCAGGTGCTCAGTCCGGAGGAGCGCGATACCTTTGAGGGCGTGACGATAGACGAGAGCGCAGGCACAGAGGAAAACAAAAGTGCCAGAGAAGGCGCTGTATATGACAGCGGTGCTGATGCTTATAATGAAAGACAGCAGCAGGTGCCGCCGAATATCAAGGTACATACCTTTGGCTGCGGCAGCGGCATTCTGATTACTTTTCTGATTTTGTGCGGCATTGTGGCAGTTATCTTCTTTTTGCTGCCGACGTTTATTGTCTTTGCCGCTGTCGGCGCAATAGTTTTGTTTATTATGCGTCTTTTTATGGGCTTTTAATGGCCTAAAAATGTATTTCTGACGGCCGGCAGTGTTGCCTTGGGCAGAGCTGCCGGCTGTTTTCGTCTGTTGTAGAATTTTTTTCAAAAAAATTTTAAAAAGCCGTAAAAATATAGAGGATTTTTCTGATTGACGGCGAATAATATGCAGGTACACAATGTGTGAAAAGAATAGGAGGCATAAGATATGCATAGTTACAGCATGGATCTTGGCGGCAGAACTCTTACTATTGAAGCCGGCAAGATTGCAAAACAAGCTAATGGCGCTGTATTAGTTCGTTATGGCGATACCGCCGTAGTAGTTGCCGTTACCGGCACCAAGACCCCGCGTGAGGGTGTAGACTTCTTCCCTTTGACTGTTGATTTTGAAGAAAAAATGTACGCCGTAGGTAAAATCCCCGGTGGCTTTATTAAACGCGAAGGCCGTCCGTCTGAGCAGGCTATCCTGACCAGCCGTCTGATTGACCGTCCGATTCGCCCGATGTTCCCGGAAGGCTACCACAACGATGTACAAATCGTTGCTACCGCTGTTTCCGTTGATCCCGACAATGCTCCGGATATGCCCGCTATGATCGGTGCATCCTGCGCTTTGTCTATTTCCGATATTCCGTTCGAAGGTCCTATCGCCGGTGTGCGCGTAGGCCTGATTGATGGTGAATTCATTATCAACCCGACTGTTGAACAGGCTAAAATCAGCCAACTGAACCTGGCTGTTGCCGGCACCAAAGACGCTATCCTGATGGTAGAAGCAGGTGCTAACGAAGTTTCCGAAGAAACCATGCTGGATGCTATCTGGTTCGGTCATGGCGTAATCAAACAACTCGTTGAGTTCCAGGAGAAAATCGTTGCTGAAATCGGCAAAGAGAAAATGGAAGTTCCGTTCTACGCTCCGCCTGAAGAAATGGCTGCGGAAATCGAAGAATATGGTGCTCAAAAACTCAAAGATGCTCTGATGGATGCTAACAAGCTGGAGCGCGAAGAAAACGTTGCTAAGGTTAAAGCTGAAATCGCTGAAGTATTCCTGGAGAAATATCCTGATAATGCTAAAGACGTTGCTTACATCACCCAAAAGCTGGTTAAGAAAATCGTTCGCCGCACTATCTCTGTAGATAAGATTCGTCCTGACGGCCGTCAATTAGACGAAGTACGTCCGGTAAGCTGCGAGGTTGGCCTGCTGGCTCGTCCGCATGGCAGTTCTTTGTTCACCCGTGGTCAGACTCAGATTTTGAACGTTCTGGCTCTGGCTCCGTTGCGTGAAGCACAGATTCTTGATGGCCTCGGCGCTGAGGAAACCAAGCGTTATATCCATCACTACAACTTCCCGCCGTACAGCGTAGGCGAAACCAAACCTCTGCGCAGCCCTGGCCGCCGCGAAATCGGTCACGGTGCTCTGGCAGAAAAGGCACTCGTTCCGGTGCTGCCGTCTGTTGAAGAATTCCCGTATGCAATGCGGTTGGTTTCGGAAGTGCTCTCCTCGAACGGCTCGACCTCGCAGGGCTCGATCTGCGGTTCGACACTGGCTCTGATGGATGCAGGCGTTCCGCTGAAAGCACCGGTTGCCGGTATTTCCTGCGGTCTGATTACCAAGCCGGACAGCGATGAATTCATGACCATGGTTGATATTCAGGGTCTGGAAGACTTCTTCGGCGATATGGACTTTAAGGTAACCGGTACTACAGAAGGTATTACCGCTATCCAGATGGATATTAAGATTCACGGTCTGACAAGACCTATCGTAGAAGGCGCTATCGCAAGATGCCGTGAAGCACGACTCTTCATCATGGACAACTGTATGAAGAAAGCCATTGCCGCTCCCAGAACAGAAGTCGGCAAGTACGCACCCAAGATTATTTCCATCCAGATTGACCCGGAAAAGATTGGCGATGTAGTAGGCCAGAGAGGCAAGACCATCAACGAGATTATTGCTCGTACCGGCGTAAAGATTGATATTACCGATGACGGTAAGGTATCCGTATGCGGTACCGACAAGGTTATGATGGATAAGGCTGTTGAGATGATTAAGATTATCACCACAGACTTTGAAGAAGGCCAGATTTTCAAGGGCAAGGTCGTAAGCATTAAGGAATTCGGTGCATTCATCGAGTTCGCTCCCGGAAAAGAAGGCATGGTTCATATCTCCAAGATTGCCAAGGAAAGAATTGAGCATGTAGAGGATGTCCTGACCTTAGGCGATGTTGTAACCGTTGTATGCTTAGGCAAGGACAAGATGGGAAGAATCAGCTTCTCCATGAAAGACGTAGCACAGCAGTAATAATTTTTGAAAAAGTAAGAAAGGATTATGAACAGATGAAAAAGAAATTAGCAGCTGTTACCGCACTGGCACTTTCCCTTGTATTGAGTGCATGCTCCCTTCCGGCAGGCAAGACCTGGAAGGACTCCGATTTCCAGTTTCAGAAAGGGGATGAAACCGTTACCCTTTCCAAAGACAGCGGATTCATGATTTTCGGTGATGAAACCTATTCTTTCTCCTTTGACGGCAACAACAATCAGGATTACGATGAGTCCTTCGTACTGGCATGCGGCTTAAAGGTAGGAGATTCCCTGGACGAATACCTGAATGAGTTTCAGGTAAAGCCGGCTAATGCTATGTGGGAACTCGTGTATGACTCCGGGGATACCAGAGTGATAAATTACGACAATGAAACCGCAGAAGAGATTTACAAGGAATACGAAGATGCCAATGCATGGCTGGATATCGCTTTTTACAAAGACGGCAGCAAATGGAAGAACATGGCGGCTGCTGATCTTGCAGATGTATGGTTCTGCGACAAAGACTCCTCTTACAAGGACGATGTAGTAATCCTTTCCGTTAATACGGACGACAGCGGAAAAATCCAGTGTATCTCCGTTTATTACTTTACCTACGGCTCCGAATGGATTGAATGGCAGGGCTGGGAAGAGTAAACAGACAACCAGACAAAAATCCGAAAAGAACTCGCATTTGCGGGTTCTTTTTTTGATGCCTGTACATATATTAGAGGTAGGCAGAGAGGAAAGGAAAATGAGCAAAGAAAAAAGTCTGATAGCTTTGTTTCCGGCGTCCCTTCGCGGGGAAGGAGAACAGATGCTTACCTTATACGGGGAATTAGAAGAAATCCGCCTCAGGGTGGACAAACCCATTATATTAAAACTACATAGGGGTGAATTTTTCTTCGGAAAAGACGGCGGTCTTACGAAAAGAAAGGAAGATGCGCGGTGCATCGGGGAAGAACAACTGCGGAATATGTTAAACCAGATCTGTAAGGACTCTCTTTATGCCTTTGAGGATGAAATGAGGCAGGGGTTTATCAGTGTGCCGGGAGGACACCGGGTCGGGATATGCGGACAGGCTGTCCTGGAAACGGACGGCAGCCTTCGCACGTTAAAGCATCCGGGCAGCCTGAATATCCGTGTTTCCCATGAAAAGAAGGGAGCCGCAGACCCGGTTATTCCGTATCTGTACCGGCAGCAAAAGATATGCAATACGCTTCTGATTTCCCCGCCGGGGTGCGGAAAAACCACACTTTTACGGGACCTGGTCAGACAGATTTCCGACGGCAATGTGTACGGAGGGGGTGTTTCCGTGGGCGTGGTCGATGAGCGAAGTGAAATTGCAGGAAGCTATCTGGGAATACCGCAGAATGATGTGGGTATCCGGACGGATATTCTGGATGCCTGCCCGAAGGTGCACGGCATGATGATGTTAGTCCGTTCCATGGCGCCCTCTTTAATCGCCATAGACGAAATCGGCGGCAGGGAGGATGTGGATGCCATCCGGAAGGTGTCTGCCTGCGGGTGCAACATTCTGGCAACCATACACGGGGAAGACCTGCTTTCCTTGCGGGAAAAGCCGTATATGCGGGAGCTTCTGCAGGAGCAGGTCTTTGAACGGTTTGTGGTGCTCTGGAAAAAACAGGGCCATCCGAGGATAAAAGCGGTTTATGGAAAGGAGGGGGAAATATGCTGCGACTTTTCGGAGCAATTTTGATTTTTGCAGGCTGTACGGCGCTGGGCCTTTTTTACCGGACAAGGTATTACGAGAGCATCCGGCTTCTTAAGACCATGGAAAAAATACTGGACCTTTTTATCAGTGAAGTCCGGTACGGAAAATCCACGCTGCATGAATGTCTGTTTATGATAGCGGAAAAGACGGAAGAGCCGTTTCGGGGCACCCTGCTTTCGGCAGGAAAGCTTTTGCAAAAAGAGGACGGAAGGGATTTTTCCGCCTGTTGGGAAGAGGCTTTTGCCGTTCTTTTGCAGAAGCTGCCGCTTACGAAAGAGGAAAAAGAAAGCTTCCTTTCCTTTGCGAAGGTTAAGGGGCTAAAGGACTGGCAGATGCAGGTGAGAGTCATGGAAGGGCACCGGGACGCCATTAAAGAGGCACGCAGGATCCGGGAACAGAATGTGCTGCAGCAGGGAAAATTAGCAACGGGACTTGGCATCATGGGAGGGCTTTTCCTGATTATTGTTCTGTTGTAAGGAGGAGCGTCGGAATGAGTATTGGGCTGATTTTTAAGATTGCGGCAGTGGGTATTTTAGTCACCATATTAAGTCAGATATTGAAACACAGCGGCAGGGAAGAGCAGGCTTTTTTGGTAAGTCTGGCGGGGCTTATCCTGGTGATTTCCTGGATTGTGCCTTATATTTATGAGCTGTTTACCAATATACAGGCACTGTTTTCCCTGTAGAAGGCGGGATAGGTAAGAAAATGATAGAGATTACAAAGATTGCGGTCAGCGGTATTTTATGTGCGGTTCTTGCCATGCAGTTTAAGAACCGGAAGCCGGAATATTCCTTTTACATAGGCTGTGTGTGCGCTATTCTGATTTTCGGCTACACCCTGCGTTTTTTAACTTCCATGCTGGACAAGTACCGGATCGTGCAGGAAATCTGGTCGGACGAGGGCGGGTATCTGGCCACCCTGATGAAGGTCATCGGTATTACTTATATCTGTGAGTTTGCTTCGGGTATCTGCAAGGATGCCGGATATGGTTCCGTGGCAGGACAGATAGAAATTTTAGGAAAGCTGTCCGTTATTTTTGCGGGACTTCCCATTCTGTTTGCGGTCATGGAACAAATCCGGAATTTTGTATAGGAGAATGCCATGGAAATGGATATGGACAGCATTTTTCGGGAATATGGGATGGATGGCATAGAAGCGCAGTTAGGGGAGCTTTTCCCGACTCTGCAGATTGACCTGGAAACCCTGCTGAAACAGGCTTTCACAGGGGATATAAAAGGAGCGCTGACAGGTGTGGTGCAGATGACCTTCGGCAGTGTGATAACGGACCTTGCATCCTTAAAAAATACGTTTCTGCTCCTGTTGCTGATGGGCATCGGTGCGGCGCTTATTTCCCATTTTATCCGTATTTTTGATAAGCATCAGGTGGCGGATGCCGGTTTTTATTTTCTGTATCTGTATATGGCGGCAGTTCTGATGAAATGCTTTTTCAGTGCAGCGCATACGGCGGCGGAGGCAATTCAGAATATTGTGGCATTTATACAGGTGTTTATCCCCGCTTATTTTTTATCGGTGGGCATTGCCACGGGAACCATGACGGCGGGAGCGGGGTATCAGATTATCCTGCTGATTATTTTTCTGGTGGAGAAAATACTGCTGACCCTGCTGATGCCTCTTATCAACAGCTATATGCTTCTGGCGGTCTTAAACGGATGCCTGTCGGAGGAAAGAATGACTCTTTTGGAAAGCGGCATGGAAAAAATGATACGGTTTTTATTGAAAGCATCCCTTGGCATTGTGGCGGGCATCAGTACTCTGCAGTCCCTGCTTACCCCGGCGATTGACAGTGCCAAAACAGGGCTTTTGCAGAAAGGGCTCTCCGCCATTCCAGGAGTGGGAGAAGTGACGGACAGTGTGGTGGATATGGCATTCGGAGCGGCTGCTATTATAAAAAACGGCATCGGCTTTACAGCGCTGCTTTTGCTGATTGCCGTAGCACTGCCGCCTCTTTGCAAGCTGCTTCTGACGGCGTTTGTCCTGAAAGCGGCGGGAGCCTTCATGGGTCTTGTCAGTGACAAAAGGATGAGCACCTGTGCCGACAGGGTGGGCAATGCCGGGCGGCTGCTGTTTCAGACCGTGGGGACCTCTTTTCTGCTATTTATGATAACCATATCCGTGGCGGCATTTACCACAAACCGCTGAAAGCAGATAGGCGTGAAAATGTATAAAGAAAGGCGTGGAAAATGGGCGATGAAATCTTTTCTGTCATAAAAAAAGCAAGTGTTTTCTTAATAGGGGCGCAGCTTATCCTGCACCTGAAGCCGAACGGCCTGTATGAAAAGTATCTGAAATTCATTGTGCATCTGATGGCGCTGACCCTGTTCATGATGCCGCTTCTGAAGCTGTTCGGACAGACGGATGAAAAGGCTTTTTCGAAGAGCCTTGCCGGGTATGAGGAAATGATGCAGGAGGATATGATGCAAATAAATTACATATGTGATTTATCGGAAGAAAAACGGCGGGAAATCTATGAAAGAGAAATTAAATCGAAACTTAACAATATATACGATGAAAATTCCACAGAGGCTCCCGGCCACATAGAAACCGTAGAAATCGAGGTGAAGGTGCATGAAGGAAATCCGTAAAGAGTCCATAGTGAAATTCCTGAAAAATAAGAATAATCTTCTGATTATCGTGTTGCTGGGGGTGCTGCTCATGGTGATTGCCATTCCGGTGGATACGGCGGGAACCGGCGGAAAAAGCGCATCGGGAAGTAATAATAACAGCAGTTATCAAACTAAAAACACAGGAACAGGATATCAGGCAGGCGGAACCGCAGCCTATACGGCAGCCGGGGATGGTACGGCAGGATACGACGAAACCGCCGGGACCGGCTATATGTGGGAACAGGAGCAGTATATAAAGGAAATGGAAGCGAAGGCAGAAAGCCTTCTTTCCGGAGTAAACGGCGCCGGGCAGGTGAAGGTGATGATTACCCTACGGGCGTCTTCGGAACAGGTTGTGGAGAAGGATATGCCGGTGACACGTTCCCAGACATCGGAGCAGGACAGCCAGGGCGGCAGCCGGATGGTGAGCGAATTTGCCACGGAGGATGCAACGGTTTACAGAAAGGGGAACGGCTATGAAGAGCCCTATGTGGTCAAAACCTTAAGCCCCAGCGTGGAGGGCGTGGTCGTGGTGGCGGAAGGAGCCGGCAACGGGGAAGTGAGTAAAAATTTATCGGAGGCGGTACAGATACTGTTCGGCGTGGAGGCGCACCGGGTAAAAGTGCTGAAGGCAGGATAAGCCGGGGAGAGCACCATGCGAAAGTTCTGCGTACAAAATAAGACACGTATGCATAGAGAATAGAAAAGCTTAATATAATGAAACAGGTAGAAAACCGAAAGTATAGTGAAGGGGAGAATGACGTGAAAAACATACTTAAAAAAAATCAACTGATGATTACTGCACTTGCCATTATGATTGCGGTAGCAGGGTACTTACAGTTTACCGGTAAAAATCTGTCCGGGGAAGATTATGTGCCCACTTCCGCAAACGGAGAAATTACCAGTGAGGAAGCGGGAAGCCTGACGGACGGTGTGGTAAACGATGACTATTCCCTGAACGATATCATGGGGCTTACGGACGATGCGGCGGCAAACGGAGATTATGTGGAAATCGAAAGTCTGGATACGGATCTGGATGACTTGTCGGAGGAAGACCTGGCATTAAGCGGTGCGGATGTAGAAACAGATCTTGAACAGGCGGACGGTTCTTACGTGACACCGGAGCAGGGCGAAATTCCCGGAGAAGCCGTATTCACATCCAATTCCTCCGTGACAGTGCTTTCCGAAGCAAAGCTTTTGAAGGAGCAGGTGAGAGCCAAGAATAAGGAAACCCTGATGGAAGTCATCAACAGCACCGCCTTAAGCGATGAACAGAAGCAGGAAGCCGTACAGACCATGGTGCAGATGACAAATGTAGCGGAAAAAGAACTGGGTGCGGAAATCTTACTGCAGGCAAAAGGCTTTGACGGCGTGGTGGTAAGCATCAGCGGGGACGGTGCCGATGTGGTGGTAAATGCGCTGGAGCTGACGGACGCCCAGAGAGCCCAGATTGAAGATATTGTGAAAAGAAAAGCCGGCATTCCGGCAGAAAATATCATAATCAGTACAGTTGTAGAGTAAAAGGATATGTGGTAAGATAAACGAATGAAACGACAGGAAGGACGGATGAGATGAAGAGAGTATTTTTAATCGTACTGGACAGCTTTGGAATCGGACAGATGCCGGATGCGGAAAAGTTTGGAGACTACGGTGTGGATACCTTGGGAACAGTATCGAAAAGTCCTTATTTTTCTATGCCAAACATGGAAAAATTGGGACTTTTTCAGATAGAAGGCACATCGGCAGAAAGTAAGGTAACGGATATAACGGGCAGAGTTGCACGTATGGCGGAAGCTTCCATGGGCAAAGATACTACCATCGGACACTGGGAGATAGCCGGCATTTACTCCCCGACTCCGCTGCCCACTTATCCGGACGGCTTCCCCAAAGAGGTACTGGATGCGTTTAAGAAAGCAACCGGCAGAGGAGTGCTCTGCAACAAGCCGTATTCCGGTACGGAAGTCATTAAAGTATACGGCGACGAGCATGTCAAAACGGGTGATTTGATTGTTTACACATCTGCGGACAGCGTGTTCCAGATTGCCGCTCATGAGGATGTGGTGCCGGTGGAACAGCTTTACGAATACTGCCGGATGGCGCGGAAAATCCTGACCGGAAAGCACGGCGTGGGCAGAGTTATCGCCAGACCCTTTACCGGGGAAAGCGGAAACTACACCCGCACACCGAGACGACATGATTTTTCGCTGGAGCCGCCCGGGGACACCATATTAAATATCCTGCAGAGGCACGGAAAAGATACCATTGCCGTAGGCAAGATTTTTGATATTTTTGCCGGAAGCGGCATCTCGGAGCATGTCTATACAAGCGGAAATGCCGAGGGCATTGAGAGAACCTTAGAATATCTCGACAAGGATTTTGAAGGCATCTGCTTTATCAATTTAGTGGATTTTGATATGCTTTACGGACACCGCAGGGACATTGACGGCTATGCGAAGGCACTTTCTTATTTTGACGGCAAATTACCGGAAATCATGGCGAAAATGAGGGATGAGGATGTGCTTATGATAACGGCGGACCACGGCTGCGACCCCGGTTACTTAAAAACCACGGACCACACCAGGGAATATACGCCCTTTGTCATGTACGGAAAGCCGGTGGCACCGGGCAATCTGGGGACAAGAAAAACATTTGCAGATATCGGTGCATCTGTGTTACAATATTTTGACATTGTGCCCACCTTTGCGGGAGAGGGCATATTAAGGTAAGCACGGAACGCGTGCAGTAAGTTAAGATTTGGAGGATGAAAGCTGTGGCAGCTTCAGTAGCAGAGGAAATAAACAGACGACGAACTTTTGCGATCATTTCGCACCCCGATGCAGGTAAGACGACCCTGACGGAGAAATTTTTGCTTTACGGCGGAGCCATCAATCTGGCGGGAAGCGTAAAGGGAAAGGCAACAGCCAGACATGCGGTCAGCGACTGGATGGAAATTGAAAAGGAAAGAGGTATTTCTGTAACTTCTTCGGTACTGCAGTTTGAATACGGCGGATTCTGCATCAATATTCTGGATACACCGGGACATCAGGACTTCTCGGAAGATACCTACCGTACCCTGATGGCGGCGGACTCAGCCGTCATGGTCATTGACGCCTCCAAGGGTGTAGAGGCACAGACCAGAAAGCTGTTCAAGGTCTGCGTCATGAGAAAGATACCTATTTTTACCTTTATCAACAAGATGGACAGGGACGCCAACGATACCTTCGATCTGTTGGACGAAATCGAGAAAGAGTTAGGAATAGCTACCTGCCCCGTCAACTGGCCCATCGGCTCCGGTAAAAATTTTAAGGGTGTATTTGACAGAGAGAAAAATAAAGTCTTTACTTATTCCGATACCGAAAAGGGTACGAAGGAAGGTATCGCAAC
>OKSM01000671.1_pt1 | contig 11742 bp, 10 predicted proteins | sample 1606281 | NCBI WGS metagenome assembly OKSM01 (sample SAMEA3879549, study PRJEB24766) | human gut metagenome | biome: human-associated habitat; feature: feces | place: USA | collected 1985/1987
TCCATCTTTTTCCTTAATTTTGCAGCGGAAACTCTATAATAGATATTTGTAATGGCAATAAGAATGAAGATGAAACAGAAAAAGATAAGAAAGATAGGCATCGCTTCGGCTCTGGGCCTGGTGGTGCTCGTGATGCTGGGACTGTATGGTGCCAGCAACTATATGCTCAATTATTCGCTCAACTATCCGAAGGAGGAGAGAATGACGGCTGAGCATTGGAAGAACAGAATGAAAAACGAGTGCCCCTGGATGATTGGCTGGATGGACTCTGTGTATCAGCACCATTGCGTGAAGGATACCTTTGTCACGATGCCGTCGGGCTACAAGGCACATGCCATCTATCTCTATGCACCGAAGACTACGGAAAAGACAGCCGTGGTGGTGCATGGCTATCAGGTGCGCTCCGAGGGAATGCTGCACATCGCCTATCTCTATAATCACGATATGGGGTATAATGTGCTCCTGCCAGATCTGTATGGACATGGAGAGAGCGAGGGCGATCATATCCAGATGGGATGGAAGGATAGATGGGATGTGATCAGATGGTCGGAAATCGCCAATGAGATTTTTAAAGTGAAGAGTGAAGAACAAAGAGTGAAAAATGAAGAACGAAGAGTGATGAATACCCTTCAGGTGATTCATGGTATTTCGATGGGTGCGGCAACCACGATGGCAGTATCGGGAGAGAAGACTCCCGATTACGTGAAGTGCTTTGTGGAGGATTGCGGCTATACCAGCGTGTGGGATGAGTTTTCCGCTCAGCTCAAAGACCAGTTTGGCTTGCCTGCCTTCCCGCTGATGAATACCACTTCTGCCCTTTGCCAGTATCGCTACGGCTGGTCGTTTGCCGAGGCGCAGCAGATAGAGCAGGTTCGCAAGAGCACCAAACCGATGCTCTTTATCCATGGCGATAAGGATGCCTTCGTGCCCTACGCCATGCTGCATCCCCTTTACGAGGCAAAGACGAAGGGCAGAAAAGCTATCTTCATCGCCAAAGGCTCCGTTCATGCTATGGCATATCGCGACCATCACGAGGAATACACCCGCATCGTGAAAGACTTTGTATCGAAAGAGGAATAGGCTATTCTCCGATATGTTGTCCCACCACATATCCCGTGGTCCAGGCTGCCTGCAGATTGAAGCCGCCGGTGATGGCATCAATGTCGAGCACTTCGCCGGCAAAGAAGAGGTGAGGGCATACCTTGCTCTCCAGGGTATGCAGGTCGATGTTGCTGAGGCTGATACCGCCGCAGGTAACAAACTCCTCCTTGAAGGCTCCCTTGCCGTTTACCTGATAGAGGTCGTTGGTGAGGGTTTCTATCAGCAGGTTGCAACCCTTCTTTCCCATTTCGCTCCATTTCTTTTCGGGTGCATATCCCATTTTCTGAATCAGGAAGAGCCAGAAGCGGGATGGGAGATTGTAAGGGCGGATGCTAGCTAGCTGCTTTTGCGGGTTGGCGATGATGATGCCCTGGATGTTCTCTTCCACCAGCGAGCGGTTGCTCTCGTGTACCCAGTTCACGGAAATTTTGATCTGATAGTTGTTCTCGTGCAGATGGCGGGCTGCATGGGATGAGAGTTTCAGCACGGCAGGACCGCTCATGCCCCAATGGGTGATGAGGAGCGGACCCTCAGCCTTCAGCTTGGTGCCCGGAATGCTGGTATATACAGGCTCTACCACCGTGCCCATCAGATTTTTGAAAGCCTTGTCGGCAATGTTGAAGGTGAAGAGCGATGGGATAGGCTGCTCTATCGCATGTCCTAAATCTGAGAGATGCTTGAAGTTCTCTATCTTCGGATGACCGCCCGTGGTGATGGCTACCCGGTGGAAGGCAATCTGCCTGATTTCGGAAACGGGATGAGAGACAGAAGATGCACCCGATAGATTTCCCTTTCCTTTTGAAATTTTGAAATCCAGGAGCAGGCGCTCATCCTCCAGTTCGGTGATGGCGGTGAGCTGATGATTGCATTGTATCTTCACGCCCAGTCGCTTGGCGGTATTCACCAGGCAGTTAATGATGCTGTGTGAATCCTGTGTTTGCGGAAACACACACTGGTCTTCCTGTGTAACCAGAGGCACGCCGTTCTCCTCAAACCAGTCGAAGGCATGCTGGTAGTCGAATCTCTTGAAGAGTCGTTTCATCAGTTTATGTCCGCGAGGGTACGCCTGTTTCAGGTCGGAAATCTCGTCAAAGGAATTGGTAAGATTGCATCTTCCTCCTCCCGTGATTTCCACCTTGGCGAGAACCTTCGAATTCTTCTCGAAAATCGTGATGTCGGCGTGAGGGAAGTTGCGCTTGGCCTCTATCGCCGCAAAGAATCCTGCGGCACCCCCACCAATAATTGCAATATGTAGTGATTGTGGCATATCGTATTTTTGGTTGATTAGGGTGCAAAGGTACTGCTTTTCTTTGATAAAAGAAAAAAAGTTCTCCTTTTTCTTTTGCAGATACGATAGATTTTTGTAACTTTGCGCAAAAATCATAGTATATCAAGTATCAAATAGATTTATGGCAAAAAGAGAATATGTTGAGGCCAACAAGCGTTGGCTGGAGGAAAAGGCAAAGGAGGAGGGCGTTATGGCGCTGCCTCGTGGTATATATTATAAGGTGTTGAAGCAGGGAGACCCGAAGGGAGCACAGCCTAGCCGACGCAGCATCGTGACGGCTCATTATACCGGTTGGACCATCAATGGCAAGAAGTTTGATTCCAGCCGTGGCGGCACGCCATTCGCCATGCGGTTGAGCGACTTGATTGATGGCTGGATTGTTGCCATGCAGCAGATGCACGTGGGCGACCAGTGGGAACTTTACATCCCTGCCGAGATGGGATACGGCAAGTTCTCGCAGCCGGGCATCCCAGGCGGTTCTACCCTGATATTCGAAGTAGAACTGCTGGGTGTGGGATAACCCGGATACTTGAAATTATAATGATCATTAAGACAAGAGAGTCTTGTCCGGCTATAGTCGGTTCAATTCATCTTCCGCACTGTTCATGCCGTTGTATCTTCCCTTGCGCTTGTTGAATTTCCAGGTTACGGTCAACTTGTAGCTCCATAGCTTGTAATCCTCAGTCTGGGAGAAGTCAACGGCATGCTCGTGGGTTCGCTCCTTGAAGAGCTGCTGATGGAAGAGGTCGTTGGCACTGAAGGCAACCTGTAATCTGCCGTCCATCCACGATTTGTTGGCACCAAGACTCCAGTTCTGAGTGGGGCTGAACTTCGTTTTGCCCACTTGTCCTCCGTTGTCAAAACTGTAGGAGAGTGACAGCTGATAGTCGTTTGGTAGCGTGAAGTAATTGTCAAACGATGCATTCCAAGTTGCTCCGTTGTAACTGATTAGCTCTCCATGATCATTTACGGAGAAGCGCTGGTAAGTGATGCTTGCATTGACATTCGGACGCCAGCAGCCGAAGACGTGACCCCAGTTGAGATAGGCCATGTATTTCTGCATCTTGTTGAAGTTCATGAATGTACTCACGTATCTCACGGGCTTGTCCTCCGGCACTTCATGAATGTACATGATGGAGTGGTCGGTACGGGTGTATCTCAGCATTCCCATGAAATCTTTCCACTGCACGGAGTAGGTCAGACGATAGGTGTTGACAGGCTGCAGCTTCGGATTGCTGATCTGATACTGAAAGCGCGAGATATAGTAGATGTTCCCACTGAGCTGACTGAAAGAAGGTCGGGCGGTGGTAGTTCGGAAGCTGAGCGAGTGATGCCACGATGGTTCGTTGAGAGAGATACCGAACGATGGAAACCATTGGTCGTAATGACGCTCCATATTGTCGGGAGATTCCTCCGACAGATTGGTGTATCGGGATGTGAGATGCTCGTATCGGATGCCTACCCACCAGGTCCATTTGCCAACTCCACCCTGATATTGCAGGTAAGCAGCCGTCTTGGTATCGTGGTTTTTGTATTCCGTAGTTCCAAGCATATCGGCAGAACTTTCGGTTTTACCCTTGCCTTCCATCAGGCTCCATTCGCCACCATAGTTGATGGAATGTTTGTCAGAGATGAGTTGCTTGACTTCGATTCTTCCACTATAGATATCGTAGTTGGAATTGGAACGGTTGAGGGTTTCCTGCATCTCGCTACCTTCTTTCTCCGTGATAGGCTGGCTGTCAGAATCCTTGTTCCTGGCATAGTCCAGATAAATCTGTGATGAGAGATGCTTCGACCATTTAGCCAGATGGAAGAGATTGAAGTGGTGGCTGCGCTGGTGTCCCCATTGCTGGCTCCCCGCATTAAAGTACTTCATTTCGCCATCCGCATCAGAAAGCTTCATCTCTCTATTTGTATCTTCTCCTGCTGGGTTAGGATAGCGATAGTACTGCTGCTGTTTCTCGCTTCTGCCGCCATTCAGCCAAAGCCCTTCCCATTGTATTCCCACTTCGTGCTGCTTGCTGATTAACCAGTCGAAATTGAGTTCTGTAGCGTTATAATTTGCCTTGTTCTTGCCATAGCGGTCGGTTCCGAAGAGATATTCGCCATCTTTGGCTCTTACGAGCGCTTCCTGTGGCTGATGCACATTGTATCGGTTGTCTGTATAACCGTAAAATCCTGTGAGCGAAATCTTCTTCGTTACCCAACCCAGGGTCAATTCCTCGTGGTTGGTATTCACCTCGCTCAATTTATCATACACCTGCATCTTGCCGAATATACCCTCGTCTGTTCTTCTCGTCAGGATTCTCAGTACGGCTCCCGTCGTTGCATCATATTTTGCACCAGGAGTGGTAATGAGTTCTATTTCATCTATCAGCTTCACATCGAGATGAGAGAGTTCGGCAGAGGTAGCCTTCTTGTCGTTGAGATAGATGGTGGGTGCTCCCAGTCCGTTTACTTCCAGAGTTCCATCGGAGGTTTGTTTCATGCCGGGTATGTGCTTCAATACATCTTCCAGCGTTGGCTCCTTTGCCAAAGGTGTATTGCGGACACGGGTAACCAGGGCATCGTTTCTCATCTTGTACATCGGGCGATGACCTGTTACGGTTACGGCTTGAATCTCGGCCTCCTTATCAGCTTTGATTGAATCTTTTTCCGTCTGTACTGAGTCTGCGGAAACTCCGGATGTCGGGAATTTCCCGTTTTGTGCTGTTGCACAGGTGGCGGTGGCTAGCATCGCACATATAACTGTTTCTTTCTTCATTTTCTTCCTTGCTTTTTGTTTTCGTCTGCAAAGGAACAGCTTTTCGGGCTCAAAATCGCAAATAATCATTACTGAAACATTACGCTGGCAAAATAATCTTGCTTCACCTTATTATATATAGTGAAATCTTCGTACCTTTGCACTGAAAAAAGAAAAAAAATATGAATAGAAGAATCAAACAAGTCTGGCTGCTCGCCATCCTTTCCTCTTTCCTGCTGATAGGCTTGCAGACCTATTGGCTCTATAATAGCGTGACCTATTCGATGGGAGAGATGGGGAAGAAAAATGCCGAAAAGGCGGAACAGGCAATAGTCACTTATCAGACAAATATCGGAGCGGCGGTAAAAGAAAAATCACATATCGGTTATGTCGTCACGGCATATTTTTCAGACTACAAGCGTCCCGTTACAACGGTTTGCTCTCCGCTGGATACGGATACAATCATTGGTGGAGTGGTGTATAGCAAGCCGGGATTCGGCAACGTGATGGAGAAGAGAGATACTTTCGATTTGCGTGAGACGGATTCCAACAATTCTTTTGATTGCCTGAATACTTACATCACTTACCAGCTTACCCGTTTTGATAAGGCGCATTTTGACCGTTTCATCAGTAGGAAACTGGGCAATGATTTCATCGGGGCAGAGATGAAGACGGGAAAGCATCGTCTGTGGCAGACAAGAATCGTAGAGCCTCCTACCTTGTTTCATCACGAAATGCTGGTAGAAGTGCCTTTCAATCCTATCCAGTATCAGTCGATGCAAATGAGGATGCAGGTGTCGATGCTGCCCATCCTGAAGGGAATGATGTGGCAGATGATAGGAAGTCTGCTGGTTACCATCATGCTTCTCCTGAGCATAGCTTATCTCATCAAGGTGATGCTCCTGCAGAAGAAGGTGGATAAGATGCGAAGCGACTTTGTGCATACGATGATTCACGAGCTGAAACGCCCCGTGCAGACGCTGAAGATGTGTGTATCTGTATTCTCTTCTCAAAAGACAGATGAGAAGGATGAGAATGCTCTCATCATGGAGACGGTTAGAGAGGAAAGCGATAACCTGACCGCCTATCTCGCCAAACTCCGGGAAGTAATCAGGGCAGAGGAACATATCCCGCTCCAGATAACGTCTTTCGATATCCATGCCGCCTTGCTGAATCTGGTGGCTGTGTATCGAAAGAACAGACAGAAGGAGGTGAATGTTTCGCTCGATTACCAGCGCACTTCCGACCTGATGATGGGAGATAGAGACCAGCTTCTGAATGTGGTCAGCAACCTGATGGAGAACTCGGTGAAGTATTCTGGAGACATAGTCAATATCCATGTTGCCTGCCGAGATACCGGGAAGGGGGAAGTCATGATTTCTGTATCAGATAATGGTATCGGAATTTCGCCCGACGAGCAGCAGAGAGTCTGGACGAAGTTCTATCGCAGCAATACTTACCCGGATATGATGCAGCCAGGCATCGGCTTGGGTTTGAGTTTTGTGGATATGATTGTGAAGGCCCATGGGGGCAGAAAAATGATGCAGAGCGAAGTGGGCAAGGGAACCAGAATTTCAATCGTCATCCCGCAGCACTCCTGATGCATCCGGTTTAACGCTATAAAGAACAGAAAAAATGATCAAGATATTATTTGCAGACGATGACTTGAAGTATTCTATGTTGCTGAAGAGTTTTCTGCAGCAGCATGGCTACGATGTGACTTATGCCGGCAATGGCAAGAAGGCATGGGAACAGTTCCCGGAGGTGAAGCCCGACCTGGTATTGCTCGACATCAATATGCCGGAGATGGATGGCTATGAGGTGGCTGAGCGCATCAGAACCATCGACCCGAAGGTGCTTATCTTCTTCCTCACCGACCGTACGGAGAAGAACGATCGACTGAAAGGTTTCTCCCTGAAGGCAAACGATTATCTTGCCAAACCCTTCTATCCGGAAGAGTTGCTGGCAAGAATAGAGGAGCGGCTCTCCATGAATGAGAGTGAGACGATAGAAGAGGAGGTATATCATTTCGGAGAAACCACCTTCTGCTATAACAACAATGAACTTCGCACCCGTTCCTCTCGTGTGCTCATCACCAGCCGACAAGCCGACATCCTCCGTCTGCTGGCGAAGAATATCGGTAATGTAGTAAGCAAGGAGATGATACAGGAGGCGGTGTGGGGAACCGTGAGCTATGCCAACTCCCTGGCTGTGAATGTGCAGATGACGTATCTCCGTCATGCTCTTCAGCATGATGCGACCGTTAAGATTGAGTCGCTGAAGAAAAAGGGATACGTTTTGTCTGTTATTTCTCCAGAGTAACGATGATGTAGCTTCTGCCATCCTTTTTCAGGCCTCTTTCCTGAATGGCTTTGGTGCCCTCTTTCAAGATCTCGATGGCTCTGATCTTGCTGGGAGAAATCTTGTTGAATTCCTCTTTGCTCAGCTCCTGCTCTCTGCCCTTGATCAGATAGTGAGGGTCTGGCTTGGGGGCAGGAGGTGTGGTAGTGGTGATGATATGAATCTCTATCACATCTCTTTTGGGTGCCGGCAGGACGTTGGTGTTTACCTGGTAATTCTTGATGGTTTTACCGATGAGTTCCTTGCCGGTGAAGTTTGGAATGCGCTCGCCGTCGATGCTGTAGATACGCAGGGTATCTGCCTTGGATGCCATACTGCTGGTTATGCCCAGCAGGGCAAATGCAATGGTGAAAATATACTTTTTCATAAGCGTGAAATGTTTTATCATTCGTTTAACTGTGCCAATGGAAGTAGCTGATAACTACCATCTTGTGTTTCTGTGATATTGATGGTGTAATGCTGCATGTTGCCGTCGTTGTCCAGGGTTGAGATAATGATGTTATTGCCTTGGCGGTTGATGGTAAGCTGCTCGGCAGAAGGCAGGGCGGCAGAGGCTACTTCATAAATCTGATTGAAATCTTCATGAATGCTTCTTTCTGTTTCAGAAGAGGTCTTTTCGGCATTGCCGGAAGTTTTCTCCTTATTGTCAGAAGAGGTCTTTTCCGTATTTTCTGCAGTCTTCCCTGTATGGTTCTCGCTTCTTTCTGCGATATTCTTTCTTTTGGTAAGGGATATCTTGCTTGTCTTCATTTCCTGTGGAATCACGATATCCTGGGTTGCAGCCAGGAAGAGGGAGTCGGCACGTTCCATCTTTTCGTACGCGTTCAGGTTCCCGTCTTCATCCTCGGAAGATGGCTGCGAGCGAACCACCTGTTCTGTAGGAACCAGGTTGGCAAGACCAGGTTGTTGTTCAGAAGAGGATGAGAAATAATCCTTGATAGGGAAGAGCAGGAAGATGAGGCCTGCCAGCATCGCCGTAGCGAGAAGTATCGCAGAGAGGCGTACCCATCTTGTTTCGTGCGTCTTAGAAGCTGCAAGGGACATCTCTTTCATTTGCAGCTGTCCATCAGCTTCTTCTTTTCTGTCCAGTTCTTTCATCATTTCCTCTTCCGTCAGAAGAATATTCGGAGTATAGTTCTCCATTCCCAGCATCAGGTTTCTGATGTCGAGATCCTCATCCGTTAAATCCTTATCCTCGCAATGGCGATAGAAATCTGCCAATGCCTGTTCTTCCTCCACGCTGGTATCAGCATCGAGGTAGCGCTCTATCAGCTCGTGGCGATAGGTTATATCTTCTAGTTTCTTCATTTCTTTCCTTTTTAGAGTTTATGACTTCATCATTTTCAACAATGATCTTCTTGCTGCAGAAATCATCGTCTTTGTGCTCGTCTTGTTGGCTCCACAGATTTCGGCAATCTCATCGAGGCTCTTTCCCTCGCTTCTCAATAGCAGCATTCTTCTCTGCGTACTGGGAAGCCTATCCATCGCCCTATTGAGTCGCCTTTGCGTATCTTCGCCGATGATGGTCTGGTCGGTACGCTCGGTTGCCGTACAGATTTCTGCAGGATGCTTCATCTGTTCCAGTGATGCCGTCTGGGCTTTGTTGTGTCTCAGATGGTCGATGCAGAGATTCCTGGCTATCGTCATACCTAGGGACTCGAGGCTCTGGTATTCAGAGAGCCTGTCGCGCATCTTCCAGAGCTTCACCAGGGTTTCCTGCACGATGTCATCGGCTTCTTCGGCAAGGGTTCCTGCCGAGAGATAACGTTGACAATGTGCCGTCAACCTGGGGCGCATTTCCTGGACGATATGTTCAAATTCTGTTTCTTCCATTTGTTCCTTTTTATGTGTATGACGCAAGAAGAGGCGAAAGGTAAACAAAAAAATGCTACCTTCGCACATTTCTGTGCAAAGATAGCATAAAAAATTGATATATAGACATATCTTTTATTTTATTTGCGGATGAAGTGGTTTATTCTTCAGTTTTTGCCATCATCTTCTCATAGAGTCCATCCACGATGGAGTCGGCGAGCGAGATGTTGGGCACCATGATGTTTTCACACTTCAGGTATTCGCATGCCTTGAGGAAGATCTCAGCGGCAGGAATGATGACATCGGCACGGTCTTCCTTCAGGGAGAAAGAAATCTCTCGCTCCTCGATGCTCAGGGGCTGCATCATCGAATAGAGACGCTTCAGTTCGGCAAGCGTCAGGTTTTTGGAGTCCTGCTTGCTGTGGCGTGCCAGCTTGTTCAACTTGTTGATGTTGCCACCCGAACCGATGATCCTGATGTCGCCGTATTGCTCGGCATATCTCGTCAGGTTCTCCTTGAAGAGCTTTTCGGTTTCGGCAGTCACCTTGCCGCTCAGCATTCTCAGAGTACCCATGTTGTAGGAATAGCTTTCGGCGAGCACACCGTCATGGATGATACTCACCTCCGTGGAACCACCGCCCACATCAATGTAGGCAAAGCTGCCCTCGTTGGAGTCTGTTTTCTCTACCAGGTTGTTGTAGAGGAGCTGTGCCTCCTCCTGCCCCTTGATGATTTCGAGTTTGATGCCGGTTTGCTTCTCTATCTTCTTGAGCACCTTCTTGCCGTTCTCGGCATCGCGCATGGCTGAAGTGGCACAGGCGCGAAATGCCTCTACGTCATTGAGTTTCATGAATTGCTTGAAGCCCTTCATCATGTGGAGCATCATCTTCTCACGCTCCTTGGAAACCTTTCCCAGGGTGAATACATCCTTACCCAATCGCAATGGGATGCGGATGAACATGAGTTTTTTGATGCGGTCTTCCTCTCGGATTGCCTCGGGATCGAAGCGCTTGATGAGGAGTCGGGCTCCGTTTGAGCCGATATCAATGGATGCTAAATTCATCATTATTTATATGCTTTATTATTTATATGCCTTATAAAGTTCTTCCTGACTGCGGAATGGTTCGCCTTCCACAAACTCCTTGCCGCCCTTGCCATCTACCACTCTGCCGTTCATCGTATCTCTCATACCATAGGAGATGGTGCGGAGCAGGTCTGCCTGCATATCCTCGTCATATACCGGGGTGAGTACCTCGATGCGGTTGATGAGGTTTCTTGGCATCCAGTCGGCAGAACCGATGAAGTATCTTGGCTTGCCTCCGTTGGCAAAGATGAGGATACGGCTGTGCTCCAGATAGCGGTCGATGATGCCCACGCAGCGGATGTTGTCGCTGAGCTTGGCGATGCCTGGCACCAGCGAACAGTTGCCGCGGATCACGATGTCTATCTTCACGCCAGCCTTTGAAGCCTGATAGAGCTTGGTTACCATGTCGGTATCGGTGATGTGGTTGATCTTCATCTTCACCCAAGCCTCCTTGCCCTCGTTGGCATTCTTGATTTCTGTATCAAGCATGCGCAGGATGCGGCTCTTCATGGAGTTTGGAGAGACGAGAAGCTCGTTGAAGCGGAATGGTGAGAATGGACGGTCGATGAAATCGAATACCTTAGCCACCTCGTTTACCAGCTTAGTACGGGCTGTCATCATCAGATAGTCGGTATAGATCTTGGCATTGCCCTCGTGGAAGTTTCCGGTTCCCACACAGGCGATGTTGCCCTTCTTTGATTCGATATAGAGCAGCTTGGAGTGAATCTTCAGTCCTTCTACACCGAAGATTACGTTCACGCCCTCTTCCTGCATGCGCTTGCTCCATTTGATGTTGCTCTCCTCGTCGAAACGTGCCAGAAGTTCTACTACGGCTGTTACCTTCTTGCCGTTGCGGGCAGCGGTAATGAGTGCCTTCACTACCTTTGAATCCTTTGCCAGGCGATAGAGGGTGGTCTTGATTGCCTTCACCTCGGGTTTGATAGCTGCCTCACGGAGCACACGGATGTAGCCGTTGAAGCTATGGTAGGGTACATGGATAAAACGGTCTTTCTCACGAATCTGGTCGAGGATGCTCTCGTTGGAAAGGAACTCAGGCTTCATGATAGGAGCCCATTTTTCGTACTTCAGTTCCTTGTGGCCGCAATCAGGGAACGACATCAGATCCTTGTGGTTCTGGTATCTACCGCCAGCTAGTGAAGCATCCAACTCCTTGGTGTTCAATCGCTCACGGAGTTTCTTTTGGAGTTCCTTCGGCATCTCCTGATCGTAGATTACGCGCACGGCTTCACCCTTCTTACGGCTGTTTACACCCAGTGCAATCTTCTCCATGGTTCCGAAGTCGGCATCATTGTCCATCTCCATTTCGGCATCCTTGGTAAACTTGAAACTGAA
>OKSM01000676.1_pt1 | contig 11650 bp, 10 predicted proteins | sample 1606281 | NCBI WGS metagenome assembly OKSM01 (sample SAMEA3879549, study PRJEB24766) | human gut metagenome | biome: human-associated habitat; feature: feces | place: USA | collected 1985/1987
GCCTTGTCCTTTGCAGCGGCAAGGGCTTTGCGGATAGAGGGCTTTTTCTCCCGGTTCAGCTTCTTTGCGGAAAACTCTTGAAACGCTGCGGTCATAACGTCCGCGTCCCGGCCTTTGAAAAACACAAGGTAACGGGTCTGCTCGCCCTTAACCTTTTTTAGCGAAAAATCTATGTTGTATTTCTTCGCCGTACTCTCAAAGGCTTTGATATTGCTGTCGGTGATCTCGATGTTGGAAACACCCGCGTTCTGCTTCATAAGCTGCCGCATGGTCTGTTTCCCATGCGCGGGTTTGCTTTTCTGCTCCAAAAACTTTTGGATTGCTTTCTGTAACGCCTGTTCGGTAAGCCGCGCCGCGCCTTTTCCCACTTTGACGTATAGGGCAATCGTTTTTTGGGTTACTTCCTCCTGCAAGGTATCAACTCCTTTCCCGGTAAAGTGCGGCTATGCTCATTCGCCGCCGTATAAGTCGTGATTGACAAGGGCGGTATAGTAGCTGTCAATGGTACTCGGCGCGTTGAACAGCACCGCTTTTAGATACTGCTTGATGTTGCGCACTTTGGTTGTGTTCTCCCTCATGCAATCCAAAACAAACTCAATATGGCTGCTGTTCAGCTTCAAAAACTTGGATTTCACCAATTCGGCGGGGTAGTCGTCCCCGGCAATACGGATTGTCTTTCGGGCTGTGCAGACGGTTTCCAGCATAAGGTCAACAATCTCGTCCAAACGGTCTTTGTCAATTTTGCAGTTTTGAATGAGATGGTCGTATTCGATATTGTCCTTGATAATCTCCCTGTAAATCTCTACTGCGCTATTGCTTTTCGCTTCCGTTCTTTTCCTTTCCGGCGGCGTAGCCGCTTCGCCATGCGCAAAGGGCAAGGGGTTTAGGGAATGGAAAGGAATGGAATCGGTACTTGATAAATCAGTAATTGATTGTTCTTTACTTAATATATCTTTATTTAATTGCGTTGGATTTTCCAACGTAGGTTTTTCCTGCGTAGGATTTTCCAATGTTGGATTTTCCAATGTAGGTAAATCCAAGTTAGGCGGCTGCTCATAGATGATGTAATCAGCTCCCCGCAAACGTCCTTTCTTGTCGCGTTCCCTTGAACGCTGAATATATCCGGTTCTTTCAAGCTCCCGGACAGCTTCGCGGATAGCGTCGATTTTTTCCCGGTTGATATAGGACAGTCCCGCAAGGGTATAGTCCCAATCCTCCGGCAAGGACAGCATTTGCGATAACAGCCCTTTTGCCTTTAGGGTCAGCTCCTTGTTGCGTAAATGGTGGTTGCTCATAACCGTATATCCTGTGTTTCTCTCCACGTGGAAAACTGCCATAGCTTCATCAACTCCTTTGCTGCATATTTGTTACGCAGTAGAACAGCGATTTTGAGGGTTTAGGTATCAATCCCTTACTGTGTGAAAACCGCACCCGCAAAGCCTTATGTAGCAAAGCTCTTTTTGCCCCTACTGCGTAACATGAGGGTAAAAAAATAGCGGCGTTCCTTGTTTCACGGTTGGGATAAGGTAACGCCGCCAGTGCGGTGCTATATGAAATTGTGTGATTGCCGACGTGCCGCGCCGCCAGTGCGTCGCGTTTGTATTGGGTTGTTTCATGCTCGCAAGATGTTCCGGCATATCAAGGCGCAATCCGTTAAAAGTAGTAAATTGGTAGTAAAATCAATCTGAAATCCTGCGAATGTGCTTGTATTTCAAGGTTTTTTCGGGATAATCAAAATTTTTATATAAAAAACAAACTGTTTTTTTATCCCCTTTTTTCTTTGCGGTTCAGTTCTCGTGCATAAGCCAGGATCCTGTCTTTTATGTCGTGATTTTGCTGAAGAGTTTCTACCAGAGAATATAACTCCGGAGATTCGGAACGTGAAATAACGATATAATCACAATTCATGACATCTGAAGTTCCATATAAAAAGTCAATATTGCAATGAAAAATCTGAGCAATATAAGATACTGACGGATAAGAGGGTTCGCGTTCTCCTTTTTCATAGCGGCCGTAGGTCATGGCGGAAATATTAAGTTGGCGGGCGGCCTCGGCTTTGCTGATATTCATAGATGTTCTTAATTGAATTAAACGGTCAGGACGAAATTTCACTGTGATCACCTCTTGATCATAACCATTGGTTATGATATTGTAAAGTATAAGTGTAACCTATGATTATTATAAGAATTATGTGCAAATAAAGCAAGAAAAATAAAGAGTATAACAGTTAATCAGGGGAATTGTTTATAGTGATGATTATACAGAAATAAGGAGTGGAAAACAATGAAGAAAATCTTATTTGTTGCAACCGGTGGTACGATTGCATCGAAAAAAACAGAAAATGGTCTGACTCCGCAGATCACGCCGGAAGAATTGATATCTTATATCCCGGAGGTGGAGAAGATTTGTGAGATTACAGCCGTGCAGCCCTTTAATCTGGACAGCTCCAATGTAGTGCCGGAAAACTGGAGCATGCTGGTAAAGGTTATACGGGAACATTATGATGCATTTGATGGATTTATCATAGCGCATGGCACCGATACGATGGCCTATACGGCGGCTGCACTTTCCTATATGATTCAGAATTCGCCGAAGTCCATTGTCATCACCGGTGCACAGCGTCCGATCAATCTGGATATTACCGATGCCAAAACAAATCTTTCGGACAGCTTTTACTATGCCTGTGACGATGCTTCCCAGGGGGTACAGATCGTGTTTGACGGAAAGGTGATCGCGGGAACACGAGCAAAAAAAGTGCGGACCAAGAGCTATAACGCGTTTTCCAGTATTGATTTTCCGTATTTGGCTGTGATACAGGATCGCCGGATTCTGCGGTATCTGCCGATGCTGCCATATGAAAAACCGGTGCGGTTTTATGAGAAGTTAAGTGATAGTGTTTTCTTATTAAAATTAATCCCTGGTATTCAGCCGGTGCTTCTTCCGGTAATTTTCGAACATTACGATGCGATTATCGTGGAGAGTTTTGGCGTCGGTGGGATTCCGTCCAGTATCAAGGATATGTTTTATGAACTTTGTCAGAAATATCCGGAAAAAATGATCGTCCTGTGCACGCAGGTTGCCCATGAGGGAAGTGATATGACGGTTTATGAAGTTGGACATGAAATGAAAAAACTGTGCAATGTACTGGAGTCTTACGATATGACACCGGAGGCGGTTGCAGCGAAGACCATGTGGCTGCTGGGAAATCGGCCGATGGACCATGAAAGCAGAGAAAAAGCATTTTATAAGCCGGTGAATTATGATACGGTGTGGGGATGATCTGTGAACCGGTAGATACCGCAGATACATCAGCAGAAGATGCAAACTTACCAACAATAAGCAAATCTACTGCACCGTACATAGCCTGTAGAAAGAGTGCCAGCAATACAGGAACTGCAAACAGAAGTAACGGCTGCATGATTTTTCCTTCGGTAAATGATGTGTTTTTTTCCATGTACTGAAATTCCTCCTTGTATAATTGATTTTGTTGAAAATTCAGTCGAATCAGGCAGATAACAAAAAAGCTGAATAAGAAAGCGGACATTTCAGTCTGCCATCTTATCCAGCTATTGTTTCTGATCGAACAAATCACCCTCCGATGAACAAAACGATTATATACTACATATTTTTGAATGTCAATTATGATTTTTATATGATCATCTGAAATAACATAACCAGTGTTACTGTTCACTCCCGTGTCAATCACTCCGCTGATTGACACGGAGGATGCATGTTTTGGCTTGAATGCATCTCGCCCCATCGTGTGAACAGTAACTATACTGATGTTCATAGGTAACTCTGAGTATATTTGGGATTGATTCTTCTGAAAAATGTGCTAGAATAAAGAAAAGACGAATATTAGATACCAGAGATTTGAGCAAGGTGGATGAAACGACAGGCAGTCGTTTTATTTGCCTTGTTCTTTTTTGTGTGATAAAGGAGAGGAATGGATATGTTTGATGTTGTTATTATTGGTGCAGGAGTGACAGGCAGCGCGATTGCCAGAGAGGTTTCCAGATATAAGTTGAATACGTGTGTGATTGAAAAGGAAGAGGATGTCTGTAATGAGACATCCAAGGCAAACAGTGCGATCATCCATGCGGGATTTGATGCAGTTCCGGGAACGATGAAGGCAAAGTTAAATGTGATGGGAAATGCGATGATGGACAGAATCGCAGAAGAGCTTGACATTCCATTTAAGAGAAACGGCTCTTTGGTCGTATGTACGAAAGAGCAGGATCCGGAAGGACTTCAGGTTTTAATGGAGAGAGGTAAGAAAAATGGAGTTCCTGGACTTCAGATTTTAGACAAAGAGGCTCTGATCGAGAAAGAGCCGAACCTGGCAGATGATGTGACATGTGCACTGTGGGCTCCAACCGGAGGAATCGTTTGTTCATTCCATATGACAATGGGATATGCGGAAAATGCATACGAGAACGGTGTTCGGTTTTTCATGAATACAAAAGTTGAAAAACTGGAAAAGACAGGAGAAGGATTTAGAGTTCAGGTTCATCACACGGATAACGGTGTTGATGAGATAATTGAGACAAAACTTATTATTAATGCAGCAGGAGTTTATGCTGATGAGATCAATAATCAGCTTTCAGACAGAAAGCTTCATATCACAGCCCGTAAAGGGGAATACATGCTTTTGGATAAGACAGTTGGAGATTATGTGAAGAGTACAATCTTCCAGCTTCCGTCGAAAATGGGAAAGGGAGTACTGGTCACACCGACAGTTCACGGTAATCTGCTTGTAGGTCCTACAGCAGTAAATGTAGAAGATAAAGGTGCTGTAAACACGACAATGAATGGTCTGGATCAGATCGCAAGAGTTTGCTCTCATAGCGTTAAGAATGTTCCGCTTCGTCAGGTGATTACTTCTTTTGCAGGTCTTCGTGCACACGAGGATGGAGATGACTTTGTAATTGGTGAATCAGCGGATGTAAAAGGACTGATCAATGCAGCAGGCATTGAATCTCCGGGACTTTCTTCAGCACCGGCAATCGGTGTTACGGTTGCAGAACTTGTAAGAGACCTTTTGAATGCAGAAGAAAAGTCTGATTTTAATCCGGTGAGACATGGGATTTTAGATCCGGATACGCTTTCTCTGGAAGAGAGAAATCAGCTGATCAAAGAAAACCCGGCTTATGGAAATATTATCTGCCGCTGTGAGATGATCACAGAAGGAGAAATCCTGGATGCAATTCACCGTCCGCTTGGTGCACGCTCTCTGGATGGAGTGAAGCGCCGGACAAGAGCCGGCATGGGGCGTTGCCAGTCAGGATTCTGTTCCCCGAAGGTTATGGAGATTTTGGAAAGAGAAGTCCAAATGCCGGTTGATCAGATTGGAAAAAACGGCGTTGGATCAGAATTTATCGTAGGTGAAAATAAAGAACTGGAGGAAGTAAAATGAAAACATATGATTTAATCATAATCGGCGGTGGTCCTGCAGGACTTGCGGCAGCAGTCGCAGCGAAGGATAACGGGATAGATAATATATTGATTTTAGAAAGAGATAAAAGTCTCGGCGGCATTTTGCAGCAGTGTATTCATAATGGATTCGGTCTGCATACATTTAAGGAAGAACTGACAGGACCGGAGTATGCAGCACGTTTTATTGAGCAGGTAGAAGAACGCGGTATCGAATATAAATTAAATACAATGGTCATGGATATTTCTCTGGAAAAGGTAGTAACAGCTACAAACCGTGAGGATGGAATTCTGCTTCTTCAGGCAAAGGCAATTATCCTGGCGATGGGATGCAGAGAGCGTTCCAGAGGAGCTTTAAATATTCCGGGATATCGTCCGGCCGGAATTTATTCTGCCGGAACCGCACAGCATCTTGTAAATATGGAAGGGCTTATGCCGGGAAAAGAAGTTGTGATCCTTGGATCCGGAGATATCGGTCTGATCATGGCGAGACGTATGACACTTGAAGGGGCGAAGGTGAAAGTGGTTGCAGAGCTGATGCCTTATTCCGGTGGATTGAAGAGAAATATTGTACAGTGTCTGGATGACTTTGAGATTCCGCTGAAGCTGAGTCATACAGTGATCGATATAGAAGGAAAGCATCGTGTAGAAGCTGTTACGATCGCAGAAGTCGGACCGGACCGCAAGCCGATTCCAGGAACAGAGGAAAGATATACTTGTGATACGTTGCTTCTTTCCTGTGGACTCCTTCCGGAAAATGAGCTTTCAAAAAGCGCAGGAGTAGAACTTTCACAGGTTACTTCAGGTCCGGTCGTAAACGATTCACTGGAAACAAGTGTGGACGGTATCTTCGCATGTGGAAATGTATTGCATGTGCATGATCTTGTGGATTTTGTATCTCAGGAGGCAGCGGCAGCCGGAAAGAATGCAGCCGCTTATATAAAGGCAGGAGAAAAGAAGGTGCAGGCAGAAATGCTTCCGATTTCTCCGGAAGGCGGAGTGCGCTACACAGTACCATCCTTTGTAAGACCTTCCGAAATGGAAGAAAATCTGACTGTTCGTTTCCGTGTCGGAGATGTATTTAAGAATAAAGTGATTGCAGTGTATTTTGATGATCGGCTGATTGGTAAGAAGAAACGTCAGGTGGTGGCACCGGGTGAGATGGAGCAGGTAATCCTGAAGAAAAAGAAACTGGAAGAATACCCGGAGACAAAGAAGATTACGATTCGGATCGAGGAGGCATAAGCAATGAAAGAGAGAGAATTAATCTGTATCGGATGCCCGATGGGATGTCCGATCGTTGTGAAAATGGAAGAAGGTAAAGTTATATCTGTCACAGGAAATACCTGCCCGCGCGGAGATGCGTATGCAAGAAAGGAAGTAACAGATCCAACGCGTATTGTAACGACTACAGTTCGTGTCGCAGACGGAAAAGTACCAATGATCAATGTGAAGACAGAGCATGACATTCCAAAAGATAAGATTTTTGACTGTATCGCAGCGCTTCGCGGCGTAACGATCAAAGCTCCGGTTCACATTGGAGATATTGTGCTGGAAAATGTGGCAGGTACAGGTGTAAATATCGTAGCTGCCGGAAATGTGGATGCAGTACACTAGACGATTGTGAAGGGGATATAGTATAATTTATGAAACAGATGCCAGATACAAGTACTGTTGTTCACAGTTTCTGTGTCTGGCATTCATTTGATCTTGGTGGAACAAAGGAGAATTGAAATGAATTATAAATTTCTGGATGCGTTGGAGGTATCCCCTGTGATTGCAGCGGTAAAAGATGATGAAGGAGTAGATGCCTGTCTGAAAAGTGAAAGTCAGGTTGTATTTATTTTATATGGAGACATCTGTACAATTCCAGAGATTGTTTCTAAAGTAAAAGCAGCAGGAAAACTGGCGGTAGTACATCTAGACTTGATCCATGGGCTGGCATCGAAGAACATTGCTGCAGATTTTATCAAAAAATATACAGAAGCGGATGGTGTAATTTCCACAAAACCGACGATCATTCATCGAGCGAAGGAACTTGGAATGCTCACGATATTGCGCGTATTTTTGATTGATTCTATGGCTTATGAAAATGTGAGAACACAGGTAACGGCAGCAAAGCCGGATGTGGTAGAGGTTCTTCCGGGAATGATGCCGAAGGTGATCGGAAATATCTGTAAAGATCTTCCGGTACCTGTGATCGCCGGAGGAATGATCCGGGAGAAGGAAGATGTAATGGCACTTCTTAAGGCAGGAGTAACCAGTGTATCGTCTACGAATCCGGAAATCTGGTTTGAATAAGCTTTTATTTTTTCATCTTCTTTAATTTCAGCCACCCGGCATGAAGCATGTATATAACTGCAGGAATTAAGGAGAGCAGTTGTGTGTATGTATAATCTGTTGCCAGAGATACAGGTGAAAGCGCAACATGGAATGCAAGGAAGAGGAAAGCTCCGGCGGTAATCAGATTACAAAGGAGATACTTCCAGCCGAAGATTCCTAAAGCAGAGGCTGTCAGGAGTGCCACCAGCGATATCGTATCAAGTGAAACCGGCAAATGAATAAAATCATATTTTGCAGAAAAAAGTGTCAGGATCGCGTAAAGGAAAAGAAGCAGGTTCAATAATTCCATGATCTTGAACAATAAACTGTAAAAAGGTGTGACCGGGCAATCCGGCCACAATTCTACATCCAGTTTTTCAGCAAGTTCAATCGCGGAACGGGTGAATGTTGTGTTTGTCATTACGATGACCTTGTCACAGTCATAAAAATTCGCACCGGCATAAGCTTCCTGGACTGCTTTGTTACCAACGGGATACGTGTAATACTTACACTGTATCCCGTATTTTTTTCTGTGTTTATAGGCAATGATGTCAACGCCTTGATCCCCAGAACTTTTAGTAACTTCTATTTTTGAAAAATGTTTTCTTTTTAGTATGATCGCACACTGTTCTTCGAACTGATATCCATCCATGTGTTGCTGCTTCTCCTATATGCTGTCTGAAATCATGATGTTGGGGTCAAAAGGTATTTTGACCCCTATGATACACGGATTGCTTCGCATTTCATGCTCTCGCAATCCTAAAACACCTCAAATCCGCTCATTTTTCTACGAAAAATGGCTACTTTTCGGTGTTTTGCGGGTCAATAAGTCATGCTTTTTCATGCAAGCAAGAAACGCATGACCTTTTGACCCTTGTATCAAATCATTTAAGTAAGAAGAATGCCGGGAGGCATTCTTCTTACGTGATCAGGTAGAAATAGAATAGCATATTTCAGGGAAAAGAACAAGTGTTCTTTTTACATTCCGTCCTTCAGTACATTGTGATCACGCAGTACCTTTTCAATCACATTTCCTTTTACGAGTTTCAGAAGGGGTTTCTTCAGTGCGTTCAGCGGTCCAGGCAGCTGGATCTCAAGTGGAGATTTTCCGTCCATAAGTTTTACAGAGCTGTCGAGAAGCTCGCGGATATCATAAACACTTCCCCATACTTCAGGCACACCACGGTCTACTTTGAGAAGTCCATAAACAGCTTCCATAGCAGTACGTACAGAATACTCTGTTGTGAAAACAGTATCTCTTGGAGTTTCAGCAAACTGTCCGAGGAAAGCGAAGTTGACACATCCATCCGGAATAACATCCGGGCGGTCACCTTTTGTACGTGGCATGAAGAATGCTGTGATGTAAGGCATCATTGTCGGTACACAGATTGCACTGTTTTCTGCCAGATCCATGATCTGATCTTCCGGAACACCAAGGTGATAGAGCCATTCTGCTGTGATTTCTTTTCCGGTACAGTCTTTCATAGGCTTCTTGATATAGTCACCAGGCACATCAGTAAATAATCCATAAACCCAGACACATACCTTATCTTTATCCTGGTCTTTGAACTGTCCCTGACGATTGATCGTCCAGCTTAACAGCCAGCTGGAATCCTGGCAGCTGACGATACCGCCGGTTACAACATTTCCGGTGCGAGGGTCACGTTTGCAAATGTCTGTGATATAAGGAATGATCTTGTCATCCAGAGTTGTAACTGTTGCAGATTCCCAGTTTGTCTTGGAAATGTCGGAACAGAATTTTTCCGGATGTCCGAAGGATGGATCCTGACGGGCAATGTTTTTCCAAAGGTTCCATACACCGCTTGTACGGACTTCGGCATCCCCGTTTGGTGCATGGTTCTGATCTCCGTAAATGGTTCCCTCTGTACAGCTTCCGTTTGTGACAAATACGAGGTCGTTTTCTGTCAGGACGATACCTCTTTCCTGTCCGTTTACTTTACATTCAATTGCAGATGCAATCTTTTTGTCTCCTTCGAATTTGAATACAACATTTGTGACTTCTGTATTGAACTGGAAGTCCACACCGGCATCTTCGAGGTATCTCTGCATCGGAAGAATGAGGGATTCATACTGATTATATTTGGTAAATTTCAATGCACTGAAATCAGGCAGTCCGGCAATATGGTGGATAAATCTTTGGAAATATAATTTCATTTCCAAAGCACTGTGCCAGTTTTCAAATGCAAACATTGTTCTCCAATAGAGCCAGAAAGTAGAATCAAATACTTCTTCGTCGAAGACATCTTCGATGGTTTTATCGTAGAGATCTTCGTCTTTTGTCATGAAGAGTTTCATGATTTCCATACAGCCCTTCTGACTGAGGTTGAATTTTCCGTCTGTATGTGCGTCTTTGCCACGATTTACAGTTGCACGGCAAAGGGAATAGTTCGGGTCATGTTTATTGAGCCAGTAATATTCATCAAGTACAGAAACACCAGGTGTCTCGATGGATGGAATGCTGCGGAAGAGATCCCACAGACATTCGAAATGATTTTCCATCTCACGTCCACCGCGCATTACATAACCTCGGGAAGTATCATAGATTCCATCACATGCACCACCGGCAATATCCATTGCTTCTAAAATGTGGATCTGGCATCCAGGCATCTGTGCATCACGGACAAGGAAACATGCCGCTGCCAGAGAGGCAAGTCCGCTTCCTACGATGTAAGCATTTTTCTGATCTACACCTTCCGGTTTCTCCGGATGTGCAAATGCTTCGTAGTTTCCGTTGGAATAATAGATACCTTTGCTGTTGCGGTCATATTTTCCACGTTCTGTGTTACGATAGTTATTCGGAACGGAAGAATCAGCAACAGTACTCTTCTTAAAAATAGAATTACCGGATTCTGAATTACCAGATTCTTTTTTTGCCTTCTGTGCGAGATAAATTGCAGTTCCTGTTCCTGCTGCTACTGCAGAGATTACACCAAGTTTAGATTTCTTATTTGACATAATAAAACCACCTTTCTGAAAAAACGGATTCATGTCTCGCCCCATCGCCAAAGGCGATTTAAAATGGCGAGATGCGTTGCTGGTCGCACATCGTGTGAACAGTAACAAATAACGAGATATGAAGTATAGTTGTTATAGTTATAGTATGGACATTTTTGAAGATTTTCAATTTACAAAAAGAGGCAAGTGATAAAAAACTTATCATTTGCCCTTTTTTGTAAAGTGTTATAGTTGGGGGATTTTGTCCTCAACATTTATTCCAGTGATAATTATAGGAAATATTATATATGGAGATTATGAATTTTCTTTTTTGGGAAGTGCTGCGAAATTTTCAATTGAATGCGTAAGGCTCCCGTGGATGGTAATACTGATCTTATGTGCCAGATCGACATAATCGTCTTTCATTCCCTGTTTGATCCAGTCGAGCATAAGACCGACAAAGCTGTATTTATAAAAATCGGCAATAAAACGCCGGTCTTCTTCGGAAATACTTGTGCCTTCTGCTTTTTCCTCTACAACATTCATCAGTAAATCGGAAGTCAGATGAAAAAGGAAACTTTCAATCTGATCCCGGCTGATGCAGCGGTAAGCATTTAATATAAATGGCTTATTTTCATACACAGCATCAAAAATCTGTACCAGTCCTTCAGACCAGGTGTCGTAAGTTTTTTTGCCGGCAAGAGCGTGGGTTGCATCTTCCAGGCAGGACCATTCGACCAGATCATAAATATCTTTAAAGTGATAGTAGAAAGCCATACGGCTGATGTCGCAGTCTTCGGTTAAATCGCGGATGGTTATCTTATCGAGCGGCTTTTGAAGCATTAATTTTTTCAGAGATTCTTCCAATATTTGTTTTGTCTGGTTTATCATAGAGGGTCCCTCCGTTTGTTACGAAAATTAAGTGTGACTATAATTTATA
>OKSM01000696.1_pt1 | contig 11482 bp, 6 predicted proteins | sample 1606281 | NCBI WGS metagenome assembly OKSM01 (sample SAMEA3879549, study PRJEB24766) | human gut metagenome | biome: human-associated habitat; feature: feces | place: USA | collected 1985/1987
CTGAACGGGAGCCTGTACCCGCACCTGATGGAGGTGGAGCAGACGGCAGAGAGCCGGATGCAGCAGACCATGGCGCAGCTTCTGAAGCAGAACCCGGCCCCGGACAAGGAGCAGCATCAGATGGGGTGGGTGCAGCACATGAACAGTCTGAAAGCACAGGCCGAGGAACTGGTGCTGACGGAGCTGATCTACAGCTAAGTTTCTTCGATGTCCACATTCCCATCGAAGTTCAGCAAATTGAAAAAATCGACCAAGCGGAGAGCGAAAAAACGCCCTCCGCTTTTTCGTTATCTCAAGCGGAAATTGAGAACGAACTGCGCAAGCACGGTTCAGGATTTATGGGCGGTAAACAGCGCATTATGGCACTGTACCAGACCCAGCCTGACCGCAGCCTCCGTGCCAAGGCTCTGGCAAAGGAATACGGAATCGGTGGGCACTCCCACGATTTTCTGGACGGCAGTCGAGGCTTTGTCAACCACGACGGGAGAGGAATGGAATTTGACCATTACCCCGAACACAAGAAATTCACGTTAAGCTGGACACAGGTGGAAAAGTATATCGACCTGATGATCCAGTCCGACCGCTACCTGACGGACAAGGAGAAGGAGCATTACACGCCCCCTGTGCCCATCACCGTAGAATCAGATGCTACCTTGACTCATGCCCAAAACCTGATCCGGGATTTCTGTCTGGAGGAATATGATTCTGAACCGGACTTCTCCAATTTGTCCAAGATCGGCGTTGCCTACACCAACGCCACCGATGAGGATATTCCCATTCAAGTTAATGTGGATTTGGTGGGATACCGTGTGGAGCGGTATCTGGGCGAGGTGCTGATAGACGAACGCCAGTACGAAAGTCTGGAAGAACTGACCGAGACCGAGTTGGAAGCACTGGATTTTTCGGAACTGGTCAGCGTTACGGACGAGGAACTGGAGCATTACCACAGCAAAGCAGACGAACGCCCAGCACTGCTACCGTTGGATGCCGCCACCGAGTACAACGCCCTGAAGGAACAGTACCCGGATGCGCTGGTAGGCTTTGAGCAGAACGGGCAGTTTGAGTTTTACGCAGATGATGCACAAAAAGTCTGCGAACTTCTGGGCGGCAAACTTCTGGAAAAAGAAACAGCACTGGGCATCGTTCCTGTCACAGGCTTCCCCAGCGACCAGTGGGTGTACCGTGCCAAGCAGCTGTGGCAGTGCGGCGAGAACATCTACCTTGCCGGACTGAACGAGGACGGCACCCACCACCAAACCAAGTATCTGCGCCGGGAGGATTATCTGCCGCTGGGTGCTACCATCCACATGGAGGGGCGCGCTTTCCGGGTGGATACAGTAAACTTTGATAAGGGCAGCGTATCCTTGCAGGACGTGGCATTGGCAGAAATGCGAACACCAGTTTTCCGGGAGGAACCGCTGGCGCTTGTCCGGGAGTTGTACGAGGAGCAGGATATGATGGAATCCCCCCTGCCCGATTACAAGGTCGGTGACAATGTTGTGGTCGAACTCCCCACTCGAACTATTGAGGGGAAAGTTGGCTATGTGGGTGAAACGGATGTGCGCATCGACACCAGTGCGCACGGGCAGTCATGGGATAACGAAGTTGTCAATAAGCAACAATTCGAGGAGGGCTTGCGGCAGAATGAACAGGTTACTACGCAGCCAGATGATACTGTAAAAACGGTTGCCATATACCCTGCTGAAGAAAACCGTATGCCTTATGATATTGTGATCCAGACGATTGGCTCAAAATCACCTACTCTGGATGCAGTTGAACCGGAACGATCCACACTTGAACTTGCCGGGAACTTCCACATCACGGATGATGATTTGGGTGTCGGAGGCCCCAAACAGAAATTCGCCCGGAACATCGAAGCCATCCGTACCCTGTTCAAGCTGGAAGAGGAGCACCGGGGTGCCACCGCCGAGGAGCAGCAGGTGCTTTCGCAGTATGTGGGCTGGGGTGGTCTGCCGGATGCCTTTGACCCGGATAAGAGCAACTGGTCAAAAGAGTACACGGAACTGAAAGGGCTGCTCTCCGAGGACGAATATGCCGCTGCCCGTGGCTCTGTCCTGAACGCCCACTACACCAGCCCCACCGTGATCCATGCCATCTACGATGCCGTGGAGCGTATGGGTTTCCGCAGCGGTAACATTCTGGAACCTAGTATGGGCGTGGGCAACTTCTTTGGAATGCTGCCGGACACCATGCAGGACAGCCGCTTGTACGGTGTGGAATTGGATTCCATCACCGGGCGCATTGCGAAAAAACTGTATCCGCAGGCTGACATTACTGTTGCTGGCTTTGAGACCACCGACAGGCGTGACTTTTATGATCTAGCTGTGGGCAATGTACCTTTTGGTCAGTATAAAGTCAACGACAAGGCGTACAACAAGCTGGGATTTTCTATCCACAACTACTTTTTCGCCAAAGCCATCGACCAAGTGCGTCCGGGCGGCATTGTTGCCTTTGTTACCAGCCGCTACACCATGGACAGCAAGGACAGCACTGCCCGCAAGCACATGGCAGAACGCGCCGATTTGCTGGGGGCTATTCGATTGCCCAACAACGCTTTCCGTGCCAACGCTGGTACGGATGTTGTCAGCGATATTATCTTTTTGCAGAAGCGTGACCGCCCAGCGGATATTGAACCTGCATGGGTGCAGCTTGGCAAGACCGAAGATGGCTTTGCTGTCAACAGCTACTTTGTTGAGCACCCGGAGATGGTGCTGGGCGAACTGACCGCAGAAAGCACCCAGTACGGACGAGAGGAACTGACCGTTGCGCCCCTTGAGGGCACCAGCCTTGCCGACCAACTTGCAGAAGCAGTACAGCATATTGAGGGGCAATACGCCGAAGTTGAGGTAGAAACACCAGATATTGCGGATGCCGAAAACGAGAAGCATATTCTCCCGGCTGACCCGGATGTGAAAAACTTCTCCTACACGGTGGTGGACGGTGAGGTGTTCTACCGGGAAAACTCCGTGATGACGCAGGTGGAACTGTCCGACACCGCCAAGGGGCGTGTCACCGGCATGGTAGAGCTGCGGCAGATCGTCAACGACCTGATTGACCAGCAGTTGAACGATTACCCGGACGAGGACATCAAGGCAACGCAGGAGCATTTGAACGCCGCCTACGATGCCTTTACCGCCAAATATGGCTTGCTGAATGACCGCAAAAACGGCAGATTATTTGAGCAGGATTCTTCTTACTATCTGCTGTGTTCTCTGGAAAATCTGGACGATCAGGGGCAGCTCAAAAGCAAGGCGGCGATGTTCACCAAACGCACCATTCGCCCGGAGCGCACCGTCACCAGCGTGGATACCCCCAGCGAAGCGTTGGCGGTGTCCATCGGAGAACACGGCAAGGTGGATTTACCCTATATGGCAGAACTGCTGGGTACGCCCGGCGAGTACGGGCGCATTACCACCGAACTTTCCGGCGTGATCTTCAAGGACCCTGCCGCCGACCCCACTGACCCGGAAGCCGGCTGGCAGATGGCAGACGAGTACCTGTCCGGCGATGTCCGGGCAAAGCTGCGAATGGCGCAGTTCGCCGCCGAAACGAACCCGGAGTTTGTGGTCAATGTGGATGCGCTGACCAAGGCGCAGCCCAGAGAACTGGAAGCCTCAGAAATTGATGTGCGGTTGGGCGCAACATGGCTGAACCCGGACATTATTCAGAAGTTTATGACCGAGACGTTCCAGATCCCCTACTATCTGCGCCATGCAGTCAAGGTGAGATATTCTCCTTATACCGCAGAATGGCGTGTGGAGGGCAAGACCGCCACCGGGCGGGGCGATATTATTTCCTCTGAAACCTACGGCACATCCCGTGCCAACGCCTACAAGATTTTGGAGGAAACCCTGAATCTGAAAGATGTCCGCATCTATGACACCATCGAGGATGCCGAGGGCAAGCCCAAGCGTGTGCTGAACAAGCGGGAGACCATGCTGGCGCAGCAAAAACAACAGGTCATCAAGGATGCTTTTGCCAACTGGGTCTGGCAGGACCCTCAGCGGCGCATCTCGCTGGTAAAACAGTATAACGAACTGTTCAACTCTACCCGCCCCCGTGAGTATGACGGAAGCCACATCCATTTTGTCGGCATGAACCCGGAAATCACTCTCCGGGAGCACCAGCGCAACGCCATCGCCCATGTGCTTTATGGCGGTAATACGCTGCTTGCGCACGAAGTTGGCGCAGGCAAAACCTACGAAATGGCGGCATCCGCCATGGAAGCAAAACGGCTGGGGCTGTGCCAGAAAAGCCTTTTCGTAGTGCCCAACCATTTGACGGAGCAGTGGGCAAGCGAGTTTCTGAACCTCTACCCCAATGCCAAGCTGCTGGTAGCACGGCGCAAGGACTTTGAGACTGCCAACCGCAAAAAATTCTGTGCCCGCATCGCCACCGGGGACTACGATGCCGTCATCATCGGGCATAGCCAGTTTGAGCGCATCCCGCTGTCCTTTGAGCGGCAGGAACGCATCATTCAGGAGCAAGTCGATGAAATCCAAGATGCCATTTCGGAGCTGAAGTATGCCAGCGGTGAGCGTTTTACCGTGAAACAGATGGAGAAGAGCCGGAAAAATCTGGAACAGAAGTTGGAAAAATTGCGGGCAGCAGACCGCAAAGATGACGTTATCACCTTCGAGCAATTGGGTGTGGACAGACTGTTTGTGGACGAATCGCACGCGTTCAAAAACCTATTTTTGTACACAAAAATGCGGAATGTCGCAGGTTTGAGTACAAGCGAGGCACAGAAATCTTCTGACATGTTCGGTAAGTGCCGCTATCTGGATGAAGTGACCGGCGGGCGCGGGGTGATTTTTGCCACGGGTACACCGGTGAGCAACTCTATGACGGAACTGTACACGGTTATGCGCTATTTGCAGTATGGCACGCTGCAGAAAAAGAATCTCACCCATTTCGACTGCTGGGCATCCACCTTTGGTGAGACCACTACGGCTATTGAGCTCGCCCCGGAGGGCACGGGCTACCGTGCACGCACCCGGTTTGCCAAGTTTTTCAACCTTCCGGAGCTGATGGCCATGTTCAAGGAAGTGGCCGATATCAAGACCAGCGACCAGCTGCATCTCCCGGTGCCTGATGCAAAATTTGAGACGGTGGTGGTCAAACCTTCGGAAATCCAACAGGACATGGTGCAGGCGTTGAGCGAACGTGCAGCCGAAGTCCACAGCGGTTCTGTTGACCCCTCTGTGGATAATATGTTGAAAATCACGTCGGATGGCCGCAAAATTGGTCTTGACCAGCGGTTGATGAATTCCGCTCTGCCCGATGACCCCAACAGCAAGTTAAATGCCTGCGTCAACAACGTCCTGCGCATCTGGAACGACACCAAGGAACAGAAGCTGACCCAGCTGATTTTCTGCGATATGTCTACTCCAAAGGGTGACGGTTCGTTCAACGTCTATGACGATATCCGCTCCAAGCTGCTCACTGCTGGTGTGCCAGAGCAGGAGATCGAGTTCATCCACAACGCAGATACGGAGAACAAGAAAGCAGAACTTTTCTCCAAGGTGCGCAGCGGACAGGTGCGTGTGTTGCTGGGCAGCACTGCAAAGATGGGAGCTGGCACCAACGTCCAGACGCTGCTTGTGGCAGTGCATCATCTGGATGTAGGCTGGCGTCCGTCGGATATGACTCAGCGCAATGGCAGAATCATCCGTCAAGGCAATCAAAACAAACAAGTGTACGTCTATAATTACGTCACTGAATCGACATTTGACGCCTACTTGTACCAGACCTTAGAGAATAAGCAGAAGTTCATTTCGCAGATCATGACGAGCAAGTCGCCTATGCGCTCCTGTGATGATATTGACGAACAGGCTTTATCTTACGCAGAAATCAAGGCTCTGTGTGCAGGCGACCCTCGCATCCGGGAAAAGATGGACTTGGACGTGCAGGTAGCAAAATTGAAGGTGCTGCGCGGAGACTTCCAGAATCAGAAATATCGTCTGGAGGATAAGCTGCTCAAAACTTTCCCGGAGGAGATCCAGAAACAGAAAACCCGCATTGCTGCTTTACAACAGGATTCACAGATTGCAGCAGCACATCCACAAGACAAAGAAAACTTCTGCGGCATGACCATCAAGGGCATGGTGTACGATGACAAAAAGGCTGCGGGCGAACGGCTGCTGCTGGCTCGGCAGGAGATGCCCAATGCTGATATGATGCTGCTGGGCACCTACCGTGGGTTTGAACTGAACATTCGATTCGACAGCTTCAAAAATGAGCATCAGGCCGTACTCCGGGCAGAGTTGAGTTACCCGGTGTCGCTGGGCGATGATGCGCGCGGCAATATCACTCGTCTGGACAATGCCATCGACAACTTTACGGACCGTATTGCAGACGCCGAAAATGCTCTGCAAAATCTGGAGCAGCAGAAACAGGCTGCAGAGGTTGAAGTGGCAAAGCCCTTCGCGCAGGAAGAAGAACTGGCTGAAAAGTCTGCTCGCCTTGCCGAACTGAATGCTCTATTGAATATCGACCGTGACCGCAGTTCCTCGCAGGATGCTCCCGAAGAAGCAGAGGAAACCGAAGCACCCGCAACTCGTCCGTCTGTGCTGTCTGCACTGGAAGAAAAAGCCAATCAGCCAGAGCCTGTTAAGCCGTTCAAAAGCTATCTGGATAAGGAGGGCCGATAATTTGAAAAAGCGGGAACACCGTCTCTTTATTCGTGTGACTGATGAAGAACGGAACTGCATTTTAGATAAGATGTATGGCATGGGCATCCACAGCCTGAGTGCCTATATCCGCAAAATGGCATTGGATGGCTACTGCCTGAATCTCGACCTTCCGCAGCTGCGGCGCATGGCTTATTTGCTCCAGAATTGCAGCAACAACTTGAATCAGGTAGCAAAACGCGTCAACGAAAGCGGCAAGATCTATTCTGCCGACCTTGCCGATCTACGCACCCGGCTGGATGAACTGATTGATATCGGTAAGCAGATTCTTTCCAAGCTGGCAGAGCTATAAAAATTCCCGCAGTTGGAGGACTGCGGGTGTACATATAATGCTTGACATCCTTGCAACGTAGTAGTCGATACCTTTATAATAAGGGCGAACAGAAAGGAAGTGCTTGATATGATGTCTATGCTGAAGAAAGTTGTTCTTTTCCCGATTTCTCTCTTTGTGGCGTTTTTGGCTCTCATGGCAAAGTGGCTGCTCACTTTGTCCAGTTATGTGGTCGCTCCGCTGATGCTCTACATCTTCGGCTGCGGCATCTACACCGCCTGCCGTCAAACTTGGGATCAGTTTCTTATCTTGCTGGTAGCCGAATTCCTCTGCTTTGTCCTCTTTTTCGGCGCAACTGCCATCACCGAGGGCATCGGGCGGTTCAGTGAGTGGTTGGCCGAACTGTAAGGAGCATTTTCAACCTTTTGCCGCCTTCGGGCGGCTTTTTCTTTTATGGGGGTGATTTAGGATGGCCGCAACACGGCTGATCGCGCTGCACAAAAACAAGGGCATGACCGTTGCGGCCTGCCTGAAAAATCGCACGGACTATATTGAAAACCCGGACAAGACCGAGCAGGGACAGTTTGTCAGCAGCTATGCTTGCAGCGCCCTGACAGCAGATGAAGAATTTATGCTTACCAAGCGGCAGTACGATCTCGTAAACGGACGCAGGCAGAAAAGTGATGTGATCGCTTATCAGATACGGCAGTCCTTTCGTCCGGGAGAAATCACTGCAGAGGAGGCTAACAAAGTAGGCTACGAACTGGCCATGCGTTTTACCAAGGGCAAGCACGCCTTTGTGGTGGCAACGCACACGGACCGGCAGCACATCCACAACCATGTGATCTTCAACTCTACGGCACTGGATGGCACCAAAAAGTTCCGGGATTTTTTCTTTTCAGCGTTGGCAGTGCAGCGGTTGAGTGACCTGATTTGCTTAGAGCACCAGTTGTCCGTCATTGAGAAGAAACCCTACCGGGAGCGGCAGAAGCGTGTTCTCTATCCTCCAAAGGAGAGCAACCGTGACCGCCTGTGCGGAATCATCGACACCATCCTTGCGGAAAAGCCGAAGGACTTTGAAGTTTTTCTGCAAAAGCTGGAGCAGCAGGGATATAAGGCGAAGCGTGGCAAGCACATGGCGGTAAAGGGCAAGGGGCAGAAACGCTTTATTCGATTCCAAACTCTGGGCACCGGGTACAGTGAGGAAGAAATCAAGGCAGTGCTGGAGGGTAAAGCGAAACATCAGCCGTACCAGAGAAAGCTGCCCAAAGAACAGCCCTTCCAGTTGCTGGTGGATATTCAGGGGAAAATGGCAGAGGGCAAAAGTGTCGGCTACAAAAGGTGGGCGACCAAGTTCAACCTGAAGGAGATGTCCAAGACGCTGCTATTTTTACAGGAGCAGAAGATCAGCAGTGCCGAGGAACTGCGGGAACGTGCAGCGGCGGCAACGGAACGCTATCATGCCATGGGCGATTCCATCAAGGCGGCGGAAACGAGGTTGGCCGAAATCGCCGTCCTGAAAACCCACATTATCAACTATGCCAAGACTCACCCGGTCTATGATGCCTACCGCAAGTCGGGGTACAGTAAAAAGTTTTTGGAAGCTCACCGGGAGGAAATCACGCTGCATAAGGCCGCAAAAACTGCTTTTGATGAAGCCGGATTGAAAAAGCTGCCAAAGGCTAAGGACTTGAGCATCGAATACGCTGAACTTCTGAAAAAGAAGAAAGAATCATACCCGGACTATCGTAAGGCACGAGATGAGATGCAGGAGTTGATGAAAGCTCAGAAAAATGTAGAGATGTTCTTTGCAGAGGAAAAAAGTACAACCGAAAAAGGACAAGCACGATAAACGAAATCCGCCGAGGATCCTTCCCGTTTTTTCGGGAGGAGTCCTCGGCGGATTTTTGCTTTTTAGCGAATCATCTTATAACCATTACCAATTCAAAATACTTAACGGATGGCAAATAACTTCTTATATTGCCTTATTCATTTATCGGACTTTTCCACAGTTTTTGCAAAAGTTCGTAAGAATCATTTAAGTTCCCACAATCCGGGCAATACCATCTTCCGTCCGGTATCGGATCAACTGGCGAAAGTATTTGACTTTGAAATTATTTTTTTGAAAAATCTCTGTACTGATTTTCGTTGATTGTCCAGTAAGGATCACCTCCATTTTTAACAATTTCTTCAATGAAATTTAGTATATTTCCAACACATACAAATTCATCTGTTGAGCAACAGTCCCCCGCATAAAGATACTCTTTTTCTATGTCATCCACGTTAATGACAATATCATATCCCATCCAATATCCAATTTTCCATGCCGACCGACATAATAAATTATCATTACTAAAATGGAACGAAAGAATTTCCTGAGCATCAAATAAGCAATAGTCTCCGCTGTGATAAAGCGTCAGTCCATTACATCGCTTCAGAAATTCAATATAATCAGCTGGAATATGTCCCATTTCTTTTTTTAAGTGTTCCAATATCATATCATCGGTTGGTGGATTTAATAGAGCATCTAAATGCGCATGATTCAGATGCTCTATAACTTTATCTAAACCATTCATTCCAGTCTACCTCTTTTTAATATTGTGCCCACCATGTAGTAAATTGAGTGTGAATTGCTTTTGGAAGGGGAATCAAATTGCTATTCACACTTTTCCCACCATATTTCAAGGGCTTTATATGATGAATTTGAATTGGAGTTGCTATAATGCTATAAATTAGAATATTATGAAAGCTCGCCAGACATAAAATCTGGCGAGCTTTCACTTTTCCGTAATGGGATTAGATTGCTGTAGAGCTTGATACAAAAAGATAGATAATGAAAATGCACCACAAAACAACTTCAGCGATTATCAAATACTTCAAGTGTTGCTGCAATTTTTCAGGGACAATTTTTCCCTTTTTCAAAAAAGCGAAAATTGAATCTCGCGCTTTATCGACATCTTCCTGATTGACTTCCAGTTTTAAATGGAAATTTTTTCCAAAAAGGAGCTGGTGCATCCCATAATATATTGAAAGCAATATCAAAAATGAAGTGACGCTTACGAGTGCTGGCTGGGTCCAACTTATTGCCATAGCTTCTGCCGATGTAAGATCTCTGTAAAAAACAATATCACTTAAACCGGCTACAAACAGCAGAAAATTCCAGCCCAAAAATGTATATAAAGTTTTCTTCATTGTCTATACCTGCAAAACCGTATGCGTTAGCCACCAACAGCTTGGTAATAATCAGTATCCGTCCGGAAAGGTGTGGACGCTCCACTATTATAGTACGACATAGTCTGATGATAGCAATGCGTATAATACGAATAAATTTATTTCAATTTTCCTCCACTCTCATAATCGTGTAGAACAGATGTCCCCAGTACCAAGAGAATCACACATATAATGCAGATCCAAGGAGTATCAAACCACAGCGAAATCAGCACTGGAACACAAGAAATCGCTATTATCCAAAAACCAACAGCCAAGAATCTTGATGTCTTTTTCAAGTTGTAGTGTTTTTTCTTGCTATACGCTTCTGCGATTGAATTTTTAGGAATCACCCAAAAATAGATTCCAACAGCAACTAAAAGAATAATCACCCAAAAACTATTGACAAATTTTTCTTGATTGTTTAAAGACATTTGCACTTCCTCGGCATTACGCCCATCCTACAACATTCCATGCATTATAAGTGAACATTTCATTGTGAAAGTTCACAGCAAGAGACTGCGTTTTCCAGTCTTTCGGAACATAGCCTTCGTAGTAATTGTTGTTTTTTGCGGCAGACTTCACATCTGTTATATAATATTTATATCCGTAAACATTTTTCTGATGCGAAGCTGCTGTCGTATCAACAAGATTCCATGTATACTGTGTTTTTATACAGCTGACAGTATCCGTAACGGCATTTTTAATCATACCGCTAGCAACCGTAATTCCCAGTCCCTTAATAAGTGCGTCCAAAAATGCTTCTGCAACAATATTCGGTAACGTCAATGCGCCCACAACAAGTGCAATTAAATCAACCATCCTTCCAACAAAATTATTGATTGTGTATGTCGTGGATCCAAGATTTTTTGTATCATATGTACACTTCAAGCCATAATAAATATATCCTGTATCTAAAGCAGCGCGATATTTGATTGTTCCTGCTGTTTGCACAGCGCAAGGTTGTACACGCTCATTATTGTCAGAGGTTAATTTACCATACTGTTCAATATAAATAACGTCGCTTGATGACTTTCTTGTAACACTATCATCGAAAAAATCACGTTTTATACTATTAGGGCTTGATGTCAGGAGGGTGTCTCTTTGTATAAGCTTTCCATTCAGATATTGATTCAGAATGCGGTTTCCCGAAAGGTCGGTATACATTTCAACGATTGTTTCATGATCTTCATATAAGGTGACTTTATCACCCACTTTATTATTTTTTGCGGTTGCAATTCTATTGGTATCTCGCAAAAAAACATTTCTGAGCAAAATATCATTATGAGGA
>OKSM01000719.1_pt1 | contig 11237 bp, 9 predicted proteins | sample 1606281 | NCBI WGS metagenome assembly OKSM01 (sample SAMEA3879549, study PRJEB24766) | human gut metagenome | biome: human-associated habitat; feature: feces | place: USA | collected 1985/1987
CACGCACATACCATTCGTTCATAATATTCAAAAACGGGGCAAACTCGCTGCTTTCGCGCTTGTCGCTGTCAACGCCGTTTGCAATGGCAACGAAGCGAACGCCATGCTCTCTAAACATAACTTCGGTATAAAAACCCACTTGCAGATAATCTCTACCAACGCGGCTCAAATCCTTTACCAGCACATGGGAAACCTCTCCGGCTTCTATGGCTGCAATCATGCGTTTCCAATTAGGGCGGTCAAAGTTTGCGCCAGACCAGCCGTCATCAGTAAAGTGGACACAATTCGTAAATCCATGCTCCTTTGCATAATCTTCAAGCAGCTTCTTTTGATTGATTATACTGTTACTGTCGCCTGTGAGGTCGTCGTCGCGGGAAAGACGCTCGTATAGTGCGGTTATCTTGCCATTGTCCGTTTTCTTTGCTTTCATTGAAAAACTCTCCTTTCTATGGGCGATTTCTTATCCCCCTTTCACAGCATATAGCTTCCGTAAAGTGCTGGGGCGGACTGCTTTTGCCTTCTTTGACGATTGCCGCAGAAACCGAAAGGGTCTGTCCTTCGGTCAGCTCCGGCAGGGCTTTCTCTACGCCCTCTTTTTTCGGCTCTGTATCCTTCATTTTGGCACGATAAGCGTCCTCCAGTGCTTTCCATCCGGGATGCTTCACCGTTTTTCCTTTTGTGGTAAACTCCCCACCGGCACACGCTGCAATCACAACGGTTTCCGAATAGATATGGGGCTGGGCTACGGCGCACAGCAGACGCAGGGCCACCAGCTCCAGCACCGCTTTTTCTCCCGCAGGAAGGGCAGAAAGGTCTGCATCCTTGAGATTTCTGGTAGGGATTACTGCGTGGTGGTCGGTTACTTTCTTATCGTTGATGACCGTCTGCGGATCACAGGTAATGGCGATTCCTTTGCGAAACGGCATAGCATTGGCAACCAGATTCACCAGCACCGGCAGGCTGTCTGCCATATCGCCAGTCAGATAGCGGCTGTCAGTACGGGGATAGGTGCAGAGCTTCTTTTCATACAGGCTTTGCAGATAGTCCAGGGTCTGCTGGGCTGTAAATCCAAGCAGGCGGTTGGCATCTCTTTGCAGAGTAGTCAGGTCATAGAGGGCAGGCGGCTTTTCGGACTTTTCCTTGCACTCCACCTTTTTGATTGTGACATTTGCACCCTGACAGGCTTCTTTCAGCTGCTCGGCAGCGGCCTTATCCGCCATGCGCTCCCCGGATACGGTAAGACCGGGCAGCTCCAGCGCCACGGTATAAAAGGGAATCGGCTGAAAGGTGTCGATCTCAGCTTCTCGCTGAACAATAAGCGCCAGCGTCGGGGACATCACGCGCCCGATGTTGAGGGTTCGGTGATACAGCACGGAAAAAAGCCTTGTCGCATTGATCCCCACCAGCCAGTCGGCCTTGGCACGGCAGAGGGCAGCATCCCGAAGTCCGTCATAATCCGCACCGGGGCGCAGGTTTGCAAAGCCTTCCCTTATGGCAGAGTCCTCCATCGAAGAAATCCAGAGCCTTTTCATCGGCTTCTTGCAACCTGCCAGCTCATAGACGCTACGGAAGATCAACTCGCCCTCGCGTCCGGCATCGCAGGCATTTACCACTTCCGTCACATCCGGGGCATTCATCAGCTTTTTGAGAATATCAAACTGCTTTTTCTTATCCTTTCCCACTACCATCTGCCAATGTTCCGGCAGGATAGGCAGATCATCATATCGCCACTTGGCATACTTTGGGTCATAGCTGTCTGCATCCGCAAGACCGGCCAGGTGGCCCACGCACCAGCTGACACGCCAGCCGTTACCCTCCAGATACCCATCCTTACGAGCAGTTGCACCGATTACCGTAGCCAGACTTTGTGCAACCGATGGTTTTTCAGCAATCACTAAATTCATAATCTTCAGCCTCCCATTCTTCCCGCACAGGCGTGTGCAGTTTTTTCTCTATGCTGTTTTCCTCATCCAGTAGCAGGTTATAACCAAACCGGTAGTCATAGCGGTACAGTTTCCCCAGCAGGTCATTGATGATGATACGGCAAGCCAAAATGACACGGGTTTTATCCACCTGCATCAGCTGGTAGCGTTGATAATTGCTGTAATATTCTTCGTGACGGCGGGTATTGCAGGCGGCATCTTCAAGTAAACTATCTACTGCATCCTGACAACCATCTTCTTTTTCCCCTTCCATGCAGTTCAGAAGTTCCATCATCAAAGGAAAGCTCTGTTCATCCATAGGAGCTTCTGCTGCAAGAAAACCGATCAAAGCGGATAAGAGCAGACGAGCCGCCGTCTGTTCTTGTTCCGTCAGCACGGCCATTGTTTTCTCCGCATTTGGCAGGATCTTTTCTTCCACAAAATCTGCCGCATCGTCGGAACAAAGCTGACGGATAGAATCTATGGACAATGAAACTGTCACGGTATCTAAGGAGAAATCAAAGGGGTCATCTTGCTTTGGCTTTCTCCGAAGTTTGTTTAACATGGTAGAAAGAATGTCGCCGCCAAAATACACGGCGATCACCAGCAGGTCAAAAACAGCAATCAGCTTGATAAATATAATCAGAACACTCATTTTTTTCGTTTCCTTTCTTTGAGCCAGCGTTCCATCTCACGATGGCAGATACCTACGCAGGGGCTTCCATAACTCCCGCAACCATAGCAGGGGTGGCTGTGGGGTAAAGAAGGAGGACGGGAAGTTTCCTTCCCGCCCTCCGGCCTGCGTGTCATCATGCGTTCATAGGGACTGTCTGTGAAACGGGTCATTTCACGCTGTCCTCGTCATCTTCTTCTGTGCTGCCCCCGTCAGCATCCGGCTCGTCCGACTCCTCATCCTCGGTTTCCCATTCCTCGGAATCTTCCTCGCCATAATCATAATCGTCCAGACTGTCATTGCCCTTGGTCTTAGGCTTGTTCTTAACGAGCTTCAAATAGGCAAATACGCCACCGCCACCAAGCAGAGCCAGTAAAAGGACCAGCGCAGCCGGGTTCAATCCGGCAGGCTTCTCTTTTTCCGGTTCCGGTGTTTCTGCCGGAGGTTCCGGTGCTTTGCCCGTACATTTACTCTTATCAGTTGCGCAGACCGGGCAGGCCGTATTGACTGCCCCTGCTTCACATTTTGTTGAACAGCTGCATACCGCAGGCATCTCCTCTTTGGTTTTTCCATCTTCCATCAGCGCCGCAAGGTCTGCATCGTCCACCTGATTCAGAAAGTGAACAGCAGTCTCCTTGTCCTCATTCGCCCTATCAATCAAGATGTAAAAGTAATTTCCAGCTTTGGTCGTAACAGTAATAAGCTGCTTATTGCCTCCAAAATCATCCACCAATGCCGCATTCCCCTCCGGTGTAAGTGCCGGTGCCGGTTCTGTTTCTTCCACAATCACATTGCTGTCATTGGTAGAATCCTCTGCCGGTGCCGCCGGAGCCTGTTCTGACCCCTGTGCAAAAGCAGGGATCGTAAAGCCAAATGCCACAACCATTGTCAGGCAAAGGGCGGAAAGTGTTTTGCAAATTCTTTTATTCTTCATAAGCGGTAGCCTCCTGATTATTTGATTCCGACAGTGCTGTATCTCTGCCGTGGTTCATTCCACCGGAAAGCATAGCGTTCAGCTGTGCTGGAGTCATGCGTAACGCACGAACCATCTGAACGATTTCCAGATTCTCTGCCTCCGTTTTCTGTGCTTCCAGGGTCTTGAGCTTTTCCTGATATTCCGCAATCTTCTCACGGGTTTTCTCAATTTCCTGGTCGATACGTTCAATTTTGTTTTTTGCCATAACCGTTCACTCCTTTCCACAAAGTCTGTTACCAGTTCATCAGGCCGTAGCCCTTAATACTTTGATAATTCAGGTCATAACTTTTGATCTTGCAGGCATCGCCGGAATTTCCCTCCACGGTATAAACACGGCTGCCATCCGTACCGATCACGATACCCACATGGTCTGCTGTCCCATCCAAATCCCAATCAAAGAAAATTGCATCTCCGGGAGCCAGATTGTTATAGCCTCTTGCACCCCATTGTCCATGAGACTGGAACCACGGAACGCCCTGCCACTCACAGCCTGCAAAGCGCGGTTCACTTTTTCCAGCCTGGTTATAACACCAGGATACAAAGCAGGCGCACCACTCCACGCGGCTGTCAAAGCCATACCAGCTCCAATAAGGATAGCCGCCCACATTGCCCACCTGACGCTTGGCCAGTTCCACCAGCTGAGGATTGCCGGGGCGGGTACCGTTAATGAACTGCACACCGGACAGATCTTCCGAGCCGCTGGTATCAGGGGAACCGCCGCCAAACAACAGCGGCTTATTGCCCATGGTCTGTCGGTAGACCTGATACATTTCCATCTGCTCCGGGGTCAGAAGCTCCGACGCCACAGCGGAAATGGGCTTGCTGGTGAGTTTCACATTCAAAATGTAATACTCATAGGGGACTTCTTCTGAGGTGGTCTCGCCGGTCTCCGGGTCGGTGGAGGTCTCCGTGCGGTAGCGAATCTCCACTTCCTCAGTAAGCGTCAGCTGATACTGTGCTGCAAACACACGCGCCAGCTCTGCCTGAGCGCTCTGCCGGGTGTAGCCTTGCAAAACGGCAGACAGAAATGCTGCCAGCTCATGAGGGTCATGACCGATCATACCAAGGTCATAGCGATACTCGTCATACCCTGGGTGGCTGCTTTCTATGTTGTCGATTTCCTCCTGCAACTGGGCTTCTCTGGCTGCATAATCTGCCTCCACCGCCAGCATTTCCGGGTCATCCGACGGATAGGTGGTGCCGGAGAGAACGGAACCGATGCTCTGCGCCATCATGGAGCAGGAGGACATGGTATTCATCAGCATACAGGTAATGAGGAACAAAACCCCTGCCATCAGGAAACCCTTCTTGTGGCGCATGACGAATGCCCCTGCCTGCTGTGCCTTTTCTTTTACCGTCCTTGCGGCTTTTCCGGTTTTGGATGCAGCCTGGGCGGTATTTCCGGCAGTCTGACCGGCGTGTTTGGCGGCGGCATACTGCTTTTTGATGGCCTGCTTTTGCTGCCAGCGGGAAAGTGGATTGCTGGCAAACTGGGGATTTTCCTGCAAAGATTTCTGGTACAGAACATTTACATTTGCCTTTTCCAGTTGGCGCTCTGCCTGTGCTGCTTTGCGGTACGGCTTCAGCTTGTGGCTGCGATAGCCCTCCCGCACCAGATAAGCGCCGGTCTCCACCGCCTCCTCGGACTTGTGGGCGCTTTCCACGCCCACATTGTCCTGCTCTGTTTCCCGGATCTCTTTGTGGAGCTTGCCCGCAACCAGATGGACGGGAGCTTCCCTGACTCCTTGAGAAACTTTGGAGGGTGGCTTTTTCTTGTCCTCAAAGGTCAGCTTCGAGGTCTTTTTTCCGGTATCCGGGTCAATGACCGTCTGCCTGACCTTTTTCTTTGGGATATTGGCCTGCGCCTTATCTGCTCTGGCCGCAGCTTTCTCCGCTTTACGGATCGGCTTTTCCAGTGCAGGGTCAGACCGTTCCTCATCAGTAAAGCGCAGGCGCGGTTCCTTATTCAAACCATTCTCCCAGCATGAGGGAGGACATCATGTAGTGCAGCTCTGCATAAATGGCCATTCCCACAGGATCGTTGAACATACAGCCGGACAGGTAGGCATAAAACTGTGCCACCACATCGGACAGGATCTTCGCTTCGGTTCCTTCCAGAACCAGACCACCCATACCTTCCTTGGCACGGATGGCGCTCCAGACCTCTGCCAGACGGAGCAGCCCCACCTGACCGGTCTCATTCAGTTCGGCTGCCTGATCTGCCGCCGTGCGGCACTCACTTACCGCATCGGCCATGACCGTAAGCAGCTGGCTGCGCTGGGCATTTACCGCCCTGTCAAAAAACATCAGCGGGTTTTTATTCAAAATGTTGGGGTTCATAATCATTCATCCTCCTTTTTCAATTCTTGAGGTTTGGTTTATTAAATGAGTTACGTTATTCAAGGAGAATAGAAAAACCCAATAAATACAAGGAACTTAACTATTCTCCTCGAATAATAATACACTGCTATTTAAGGAAATCTGGAATACCATTCTTCTCTTGTGGCAGTGCAGTTTCATCTGGATTGTGCTTTGAAAACCATTTTTCGTTCCATTGCTCCATTGAACGGTCTACGGTCTGTTGAGATATATCCAGATAAATTTGTGTTGTCTGTATTGATGTGTGACCGAGGATATTTTTTACAATAGCTAACGGAACCCCGGACTCAATCAAATGTGTTGCTGTTGTATGCCTCATGACATGAGGGGTATAAGGACCACGGCAAAATAAATCAGGATGTTCTGCTTTGGCTTTTTGAGTATATTTCTCATAGATTCCTTCAATTGCAGCTACTGACAAATGTTCATTTCTTTGACTTGGAAAGATATGCGCATCCGGTTTCATGCTGATTTTTCTTGAGGCAATATACTTGTCCAGAAGTTGAGTCGCATCAGAAGTAATCTTTACCCGCCTGGATTTTTCACCTTTTCCAACCAAGGTAAGAATTGCATTTCCTTTTTCGTCATGCGTGACATCCTTAACGGTAAGATTACAGATTTCCTGAGCACGTGCTCCGCTGGAATACATCACAGATAAAAGAACAAGGTCTCTCCAACCAAGTTTTTCCGTGGTGTCAGGAAGTGAAAACAATACTGCGAGTTCTTCTCTGGTAAATGAATTTCTCGGTTTGCTTTTTACTTTACGGAATGTTTTCTTTGAAATTCTTTTGAGACTGTTTTTGAAAATATAAGCAGCCTCAAGATTTCTACTTTCTGAATAATCAGCGAAAGAAGCTAATGCTGCCAGTCTTTGTTTTGCGGTGGCTCTGCTGCTTTTTCTTGTGGTTATCAGCCAGTTGAAATATTTTGTGAGAAGGTCAAAATCCAATACTTCAAATGTGATATGCCCGATTTTTATTTCTGTTTCCTCATCAAGATATTGAAATAGTAAACGGAAAGCACATTTGTATGAAGCAATGGTATTCGGGCTTGCATTCACAGAAACCGGCAGATATTCGGTAAAGAATCTACCAAGCAGAGTGATAAATTCGTATTCAGAATTACTCTTCCTCATAAGGCACCTCCACATTTGGAATCAGACCTGCGGTAAATGTTTCAAACACATCAAGTGACTCAGGAACCTGAACACCGGAAAACCGCATATATTTGTCGGTATCAAGTAAACATTCGTGACCGAGGTAGGTCGGCAGGAGCAAGTCATTCACATCTACAGAATGCCCCACTGATTCAAGCTGTTGCATCGACTTCAAAACAAAAAGATGGCGAAAGCAATGCAAACAGGCTCCACGTTCATGGGGATTTCTCTCACCCTGGTCGATACCTGCTGATTTCAGGATTTCTGCAAACCACGTATCCATCTGTCTGGTGGTATAGTGGGCTCCCGTTTTTTTACCTGGAAAAAGGAATGCGTCCGGTTGATTCATAATTCCCAAAGCTAAACAATAACGTTCCAGAATTGCAATAAGCGAATCATGAACAGGGATTAGCCGCTCTTTGGAGAACTTGGCATTTTTCAAAAAAATCGTTCTGTTCTTAAAGTCGATGTCTTTCCGCCGGAGAGTCATTGTCTCCTGAAGTCTGGTTCCACAGCTGTAAAGGATTCGCAAAGCCATAGGAATTTTTAACTGAAAATAGGCACTGCATGACTTTGGATTTATAGGCTTCATGTTATCAGCGTAATGAAAAATCAGAGACACTTCCTCATCGGAAAAAATATATGGAATGTAATCTGATTTAACTTTTGGGAGGGTTGGCAGAAATGAAGCATATCCCAATGTATTCAGATATTTTCCAAAACCACGCACCACTCCCAGCTTTTCCTTTATCGTTTTGCTCTTTCCAGAAAGAGTTTTTGCCCAAGCTGACAGGACTTCTTCCGTCAGATTTTTCCCCTGAAATCCTGTTTGGACTAAATATTGGTCTAAAAGTCCCAATGCTCTTTTGTCATTGGAGACCAGGGAATCAGAAAAAGCGGCACTTCTCAATTCAATATACGCTGTCATTTCATGAGCAAGAGAACTATTAAACATGGAGAACATCCTCCTTCCATGAAAGCATTTCTGAAAAAATGCCGCTTGGCTTTGGAGCAGGGAGTGGACACAACCGCATATTTTCTATATCCATTCGGGCATAGTGGCGGATTGCGTGTTTCGTACCGTGACCTAACACTTTACGAACGACCTCTGTTGAAACCTTGTCGTTGACCATGTTACTTGCAATCGAAGATCTGAATGCACGGCTTCCATGCCTTTTTTCTGAAATGTTGACATCCGATTTGGCAACCAGCATTCCTACTGCCGTATTTATCGCATAACTGTCTAATGGTTTGTATGGAATCACCGCTGTCAGGAATACGTTTTGACAGTTCGGAACGTTCGGGCGTGCAGTCAGGATATAATCCAGCAATGCAGCTTTTACTTCCGGGAACAATTCCATTTCCCATAAATCACCGGTTTTCTGTTGTGTGAAGTGTATCCTGTTATTCTTAAAATCAAGGTTTTCAAACAGCAAAGAGGAAATATCACGGGAACGGATACCATAACGGGATAGCAATAAAAGAATTGCATAATTTCTGATACCGGCTGCCGTACTGCAATCAACGGAATCTTCGATGACAGAAATTTCTTCCTGTGTATACACGGTTGGTTGAGGAGAGTATTTTTTTCGATTCACAACCAACTTGGAAAAGTCTCTTTGAATTTGTCCGCTTTCAAACAGGTAACGTAGAAACGGACCAATCCTTTCCCAATAACGAAGATAGCCGAGTTGTAAAAATGCAGACTGAATCAGTTCTCCGTTCATACTTTGCAGGCTTTGACATCCGAGGATTTCCAGATTTTTTAGAAATCGGCTGCAAATCCACCGTTTGTAGTGGAGCGTGGTGTCCTTGTTTCCATTGTGACGGCAATGCAAAATGAATGAATCCAAAGCTTTTGACAGACTGTCCGGCAATTCAACAGGTACGGTTTTATCAGTCCATAAAGCTTTTTCACCATCGAGACCCTGATACAGCCGATTTAGCTTGGCTACAATTATTTTTGCTCGTGAAACTCTGGAATCACAGACTTTTAGTGTCTCTCTACAATAGTTAATTAAGGTTTTCCCAATCTCCGGCGAATACTCATCCATGCCGTTAGCGTTCATGTAACTGGTAAACGCCCGAAGAATGAAATCCATGTCCCTAACAGTACTTTCACTGTAGGATGCTGACTTAAACAGTTCTTGTAAACGAGCTGTTAAGTCGCTGAATTTTGTACAATTATCCATTTAATAACCTCCTCTACATTTGTTGTTTGGTTGACACAATTTCATTATAGAGCAGGCATCAAAAGGATTATTGTTATTCAAGAAGTTTATTATAAAAGCACTATTTTTAAGGAGGTATTATGACTTATCGAATAATGTTACTTGTCGAATTAACGAAGCCGGAGGAAGTTTCCGAAAGCGGAAAGTGAGGTGCAGACCATGAAGCAATATAAATCCCGCGATAAAATCACACAGAAAATGACCCGCGACGGGCTTATCGAGGTAAACGAAACACAGCAGACCGCCGAGCGTATCAGTAAACGGGAACAGGACGCGGATTTTCAAAAGTCCCCGGAGCAGCAAGCGGCGCAGGACGGGACGCAGCTTCAAGGTGTAGCGTCCCCAATTTCCCCGTTACCCCACGCGCCGGGAGCTGCCCCCGCAAGGGACACCGCCACCGCAGAGCGCGTCATGGAGCATATCGAAGTAGCGCAGACCCGCAAAGCCAGTAAAAAAGCGGTACGCAAGGCACAGGAGGAAGCCACCGCACAAACAACATCTTCCCGCTTGCAGTTTACCGAGGAAGAACTTGCCACCCCGGAACTGGAACGCTATATTGAAAAATCAAACAAAGCCGCTGACCAACTGGACGCGGCAAAGGCAGCTATCCCAAAGCAAAAGAAACTGGTTAAGGAGCGCACCTTTGACGAAGCCACAGGCAAGGCAAAGACCCGCTTACGCTTTGAAGAACAGGAAAAACCGATACCCGGCCTGACTTCCAGCGAATGATTTACGAAAGCAGCAAGCATTTATTTGACATTGTTCTGGTCTGGCGTTATGACCGCTTTGCCAGAAACTTAGATGACCACGGCGCATATGAACGGCTGCTCCACCAAAACAGCGTTGACCTAATTTCGGCAACCGAAGAAATCCCCGAAGGAAGTCACAGCGCCATCATCAAAGCCGTTATCCTCGGCGGTAATGAATCCTACTCTGTCGAACTGGCAGCAAAAGTATCAGACGGAATGCACCGCGCAGCTATGCAGGGGCAGACTTCCGGCGGGCCGCGTGTTTTCGGTTATCGCGTTGTAGATAAACACTACGTTCTCGATGAGGGCGAAGCACAGGTTATCCGCCAAATCTTCACATGGTACGACCAAGGGAAATCCATGACGGAAATCGTAAATCAACTCAACGCGCAGGGCGCTGTCAATGCCGCCGGAAAGCCATTCATCATTTCCGTCATGCGCCGCATACTGACCAATAAAATGTATATCGGTATCCGTCTATACAAAGGGGAAGACATCGGCATTCGCGTCCCGGCTATCATTGATAAGGAACTTTTTGACCGTGTGCAAATCCAAGTCGAAAAGAACAAATGCGCCCCTGCCAGAAACAAACCGCTAAACGACCAGTATCTACTTACGACCAAGCTGTTCTGTGCGCAATGTGGCAGCACTATGTCCGGCATCTCCGGCATATCTAAAAACGGCAGCAAGTACCAATATTATTCCTGCACCAACCGTTCCAACAAAAAGGGCTGTACAAAGCGCTACATCGGCAAAGAAGTCCTTGAAACCGCTGTTGTCGATACCGTTAAAAAGGTACTGCTGGCAAACAATATCCCCGAACTGGCGAAAGCCGTTGTCAAATGCTGCAACGATGCACAGGATAACGGCAACTTGCTGAAACTTGAAAGCGAACTGCGCGAAGTGAACAAAGGCATCAATAATCTGCTTGACCTCATTGAAGCCGGGCGCAACTCGCAGGCAATGGCAGACCGCCTTGAACAGCGTGAACAGCAAAAGAAACTGTTGGAGCAAAACATCGCAAAAGAAAAAGTCCTCCATCGGATACCGACAGAGGACGAAGTAATTTTCTTTTTCAACAACTTTATTCAGGGCAACATTGATAGTCTGGAATACAACCGTTATCTGATTGACATTCTGGTAAACAGTAT
>OKSM01000729.1_pt1 | contig 11184 bp, 5 predicted proteins | sample 1606281 | NCBI WGS metagenome assembly OKSM01 (sample SAMEA3879549, study PRJEB24766) | human gut metagenome | biome: human-associated habitat; feature: feces | place: USA | collected 1985/1987
TTTCTGCATACGATCAGGGATGTAACGAAGAGTTCCAGAACGCTATGAAGAACTACTTTGAAGGCAATGCTTCACTTGATGATGCACTTGACTTATTCTACAAAGCAGTTGTTGAGAAATATCCGGACTTAACATACTAAAATAATAAGCCGCGCCTGCCAGACCGGCGGGTGCGGCTATCTTTATACCTATCTCCGGACGGAGAGAAAGCAGTCAGCGGCGTAAAGCGCAGAGCTGACAGCAGATTTGCACAAAAAGATGTCCGTGAAGGGATGCTGTGAACTCTGTGAAAAATAAAAAGAAGGGGGCAAGAGGCGTTATGAAGAAGAAAAGCAGTAAAGCAGTCAGATATAACAAATGGGGTTACATTTTTCTGATTCCTTTTATTCTGGTGTATGTTGTATTCCAGCTTATACCACTGTTTAATACCATTTATAACAGCTTTTTTGAAAATTATTTATCGGGTCTGACACAGATCGGACCTAACTTTGTGGGACTGGAGAACTACAAAACGCTGTTTACACAGGGCGATATCTGGATTTACGCAAAGAATACCATGATTTTATGGATCATGTGTTTTGTGCCACAGATTATTTTGTCATTACTGTTAGGTGCATGGTTTTCTGATGTGCGTTTGAAATTAAAAGGAAGCAGATTTTTCAAGACCGTGATCTATCTGCCAAACCTGATCATGGCATCTGCATTTTCCATGTTATTCTTTACATTGTTCTCCGATGGAGGACCCATCAACTCGATGCTGATGCAGATCGGATTTATTGATACACCGTACAAATTTTTATCCAATGCGGGCAGTGCAAGAGGGCTGATCGCGTTAATGAACTGTCTGATGTGGTTTGGTAATACAACGATCCTTTTAATGGCAGGTATGATGGGTATTGATACCTCTTTGTTTGAGGCAGCGGAAGTTGATGGTGCAACTTCTTCCCAGGTATTCTGGCAGATCACACTGCCGCTGTTACGTCCGATTCTTGTATATGTGGTTATTACATCTTTGATCGGTGGTTTACAGTTATTCGATGTACCGCAGATCTTAACCAATGGAACCGGTGACCCGATGCGTTCTACCATGACGCTGATCATGTTCTTAAATAAACATCTCTACAGCAAGAACTATGGTATGGCTGGTGCATTGTCAGTTGTTCTGTTTATCATTACAGGTATTTTAAGTCTGGTAGTATTTAAGATAACCGGCAATGATAAGAGGAAGGGGTGAAGATCATGAATGAAAATCGTAATCTGAAAAAAGGTGTAGGAATTCATGCAAGAAGACTGATCGCATATATCGTACTGATCATTGTTTCCATATTGTGTCTGTTCTGGTTTTATGTACTGTTTATCAATGCAACCAGATCAAACGGTGAGTTACAGTCAGGTTTTACGCTGGTTCCGAGCAGCCATCTGTGGGAAAACTGGAAGAATTTGAGAAATGGAACGCTTCCGGTATGGAACGGTATGTTCAACAGTCTGATCGTTTCTTCGCTCAGTGCAGTACTCAGCGTATATTTTTCAACGATGACAGCTTATGCGATCCATGCATATGATTTCAAACTGAAAAAATACATTTATCCGTTTATTTTGATGATCATGATGATTCCGACACAGGTAACTGCACTTGGATTTATCAAACTTGTTTCCAACATGAACTTAGAGGATTCCTTTATACCTCTGATCGTGCCGACGATTGCGGCTCCGGTTACATTTTTCTATATGAAACAGTATATGGAGAGCACACTGCCGTTATCACTGATTGAGGCAGCACGTATTGATGGTTCCGGTGAATTCCGTACCTTCAACTCCATCGTAATGCCGCTGATGAAACCGGCAATTGCCGTGCAGATGATCTTCACATTCGTAAGCAGCTGGAACAACTACTTCACACCGGCATTGATCTTACATGATGACAAGAAAAAAACACTGCCTATCTTAATCGCACAGCTGCGTGCGGCTGACTGGCTCAAGTTTGATATGGGGCAGGTATATGTGATGATCGCATTTTCCATCTTCCCGGTTATCATTGTATATCTGATCTTATCCAAACACATCGTACAGGGTGTTGCACTTGGAAGCGTAAAGGGTTAATAAACGGATTGCTGTACTACATAAAAATGAGACTGCCATATGGGTGGTCTCATTTTTTAACTCTTATTTTTGATGAAAATCTTTGACAATGTCACTGGTAAATAAGCCGGTTGTGTGCTATACTATTATCTATGATTAGTAGAAATAAAGGATCGGATGTGTTGGGGTACATGGGTGCAGACAAGAACGGACAGGCTGGATCTTTGTAAAATACACATAGAAATGGAGAGGAATATGACAGAGACAGGATTATGGATTTTTCTGATTTGTTTACTTGTAGTAGTCATCATAGCGACTGTGGTTGCAGTAGTGTCAGCAGTATCAGGTGCTACGGCAGCGATCGTGGATGATGAGGAATCAGAGGAAGAGTAGGAATACAGCAGGTATAAGAGAAAAGCCTCTTGTCAGTTTTGTATAGGTGTATAGCTGACAGGGGCTTTTTTGTGCACAGGATTCTGCCTTAATCAGCAATCTAAAAAAATATAAACTGGTACGAAAGTCTTGCAATCCATTTTGAAACAGGTAAACTAAATATATTGTGGCAAAATATTTGCTGCCAGGTGTTTATTACAAATGTCTTGCGTATTCAGGTGGAGGGACAAAAGAGAGTGTTGTCAAAATTAAGTGTGAAGAAACCGTATACTGTGATCGTAGGCGTGATCTTAGTCATTGTGTTAGGAGCCGTATCCCTAACCAAAATGACCACAGATCTACTGCCGGATATGAGTCTGCCATATGCCTTAGTCATTACGACGGATATGGGGGCAAGCCCGGAGAAAGTGGAATCCGATGTGACAGCACCTGTCGAGGCATCCATGGCGACGACTTCGAGCATCAAAAATGTGAGTTCTGCCTCCTACGATAATTATTCGATGGTGATCTTAGAGTATGAGCAGAATGCCAATATGGATTCGGTCATTATCGAGATCCAGCAGAAATTAGACCAGTTAGAGGGCAGTTTTCCGGATGGTGCCGGGAAGCCGATGATCATGCAGATCGACCCGGATATGATGCCTGTAATGGTGGCATCTGCCGATGTGGAAGGCATGACGCAGTCAGAGATTTCGGATTATGTGGAAAATGAACTTTCGCCGGTGCTTGAGAGTATCGACGGTGTGGCATCTGTTTCTACAACCGGAACTGTGGAAGAGAACATTCATGTCACATTAGATCAGGATAAAATCGATGCACTGAATCAGAAGATCCAGAGTAAGATCGAGGAACAGTTTACTGAACCGCAGGAACAGCTCGATCAGGCTGCCGAGCAGGTGGAGAGTGGACGCAGGCAGATGGAAAGCGGAAAAGATCAGCTTGCAAACCAGCTTGGACAGGCAGAAAATGAAGTGATCAATGGTAAGTCGCAGGCGTTTGTGGCAGAATCAGATCTGAGTCAGAATTATACAGTATTGAAAGCGACCGATGAGCTGATAAAGCGGGCAATCCCGGAACTCCAGAGTATTTATGAACAGGGAATGGGATTAAAAGCAGACATTGAACAGGCACAAAAAGAAGCCCAGATGAACAGTGACGATGGAAGCAGACGTATAGAAGAACTTTTAGAGGAGGCGAAGATTTCCGGAGATCAGGAACAGATCAATCAGATCCTTGCGATGACCGGGGAAAATCAGGAGAGCATTGCGGAAGCAGGAAAACGTCTGGAATTATTACAGGAAGAACTGTTAGAACTGAATACATCCTTAAATCAGCAGTGGGCAGATCAGTTAGCAGCGTTAAATGTGAGTCTTAGTTCGATCGATGATATTCCGCAGGTGATTACGCAGCTGTCACAAAAACAGGTTGAGATCCAAACAGCAATGGCAGCTCTGCAGACTGCACAGGAACAGGTTACAGATGGAAAAACTACCTTAGATGATGCGTATGTAACGTTAAACCGGATGGAGATCGACGGGATCTTAGAGATGAGTGAAGCGTCTGCACAGCTTGCGGTCGGGGAAGCCCGGTTAGAGCAGGGACAGGAAAAATTAGAAGAGTCAAAACAGAGTGCACTTGAGTCTGCGGATCTGAATCAGATCCTGTCGGTGGAAACATTAGGCCAAATTCTGACAGCACAGAATTTTTCCATGCCGGCAGGTTATGTCAATGAAAATAAGAAACAGTATTTAGTGCGTGTCGGCGACGAGGTTTCATCCGTGGAAGAACTAAAAGATCTTGTGCTTGTGGATGTAGGACTGGATGGAATCGAGCCAATCCGCTTATCGGATGTTGCAGAAACAGAAGTGGTGGACGATACGGGAGATTCCTATTCCAAGGTAAACGGAAATCCTGCGATTATGCTTTCCATTGAGAAGCAGACCGGGTACTCTACCGGGGATGTAACAAAACGGATCAAAACCAGATTTGAATTACTGGAAAAAGAAAATGACAAACTTCACATGACGATTTTGATGAATCAGGGCGTCTATATTGATACCATTGTGCAGTCTGTCATGGAAAATATGATCTTGGGTGCGATCCTTGCCGTGCTCATTTTGATCTTATTTTTAAAGGATATCAAACCGACACTGGTGATCGCGTGTTCTATCCCGCTCAGTGTGGTTTTTGCGATCGTTTTGATGTATTTTACCGGAATATCGTTAAATATCATTTCACTGTCCGGTTTGGCGCTCGGTGTCGGCATGCTCGTGGATAACTCGATCGTCGTGATCGAAAATATTTACCGTCTCAGGAATCAGGGATTTTCGATCCGGAAGGCAGCAGTCGAGGGAGCAGGACAGGTGGCAGGTGCGATCTTTGCATCCACACTCACGACGGTCTGCGTGTTTGCACCGATTATTTTTACGGAGGGTATCACAAGGCAGCTGTTTGTGGATATTGCACTCACGATCGCCTATACGTTAGCTGCAAGTCTGATTGTGGCGCTGACGTTTGTACCGATGATGGCATCCGGTGCGCTGAAGAATACCAGAGAAATCAAACATCCGTGGTTTGACCGCATTTTAGATGGATATGAAAAAGTTCTGCGTGTGGCACTGCGGTTTAAACCGATCGTACTGATCTGTGTGGTAGTTTTTCTGGTGGCAAGTGTGACGCTTTCCGTTTCCAAAGGATTTACCTTTATGGACATGAATATGGAGACAGAGCAGCTCACGGTCACGGTTTCAGCGAAAGAGGATGAAAAGCTGACATTTGAGGAACTGACGGAGCGCGCGGATGAGGTTGTGGATAAGATCTCTGGCATCTCCGGTGTGGATTCGATCGGAGCCATGGCAGGCGGCGGTGGAATCATGTCGATGGGCAGTACGGACAGTGTGACCATGTACGTGCTCATCGATGATTCCGGGGCGACTGGCAGTGAGATCACTGCCTCGATACAGGCGCTTACAGCGGATCTTGACTGCGACGTGAATACGGACAGCTCTGCGTCGGATATGAGTTCCTTTTTCGGAAGCGGTATTTCCGTGCGGGTCAGCGGAAAAGATTTAGATAAGCTGCAGAAACTCGCAGGGCAGATCGCAGAAGTCGTGGAAAAGACGGAGGGCACTGTAGATGTGGACGATGGTCTTGGAGATACGACACCGTCTTTCACGGTAAAAGTGGACAAAGAAAAAGCTGCAAAATATGGCATGACAACAGCGCAGGTGTATCAGCTTGTCTATAAACAGCTTGCATCGAATACGTCATCCACAACGATCTCGACGGATTTAAAAGACTATAAAGTATATGTGCAGAGTGGGGAACAGGCGGATGTCACGCCAGGGGATATCCGTAAGCTGACATTTCCTTATACAGACCGTATCAGCGGAGAGACAACAGATATTCCCCTGAAAGATATCGCAGAGTTTGAGGAAGGTGAGTCCTTAAATGTGATAAACAGAAGCTCGCAGACGCGCTATATCAGCGTGACAGCCGGTGTGGATGAAGATCACAATGTGACGCTGGTAAGTAACCAGATCCAGAAAGGATTAGATAAGATCAAGCTGCCGGATGGATATGAGATCTCCATGACCGGGGAGGATGAGACGATCCGGGATGCGATGAACCAATTGTATCTGATGCTGATCTTAGCGGTGGTATTTATTTATCTTATCATGGTTGCACAGTTCCAGTCATTTTTGTCGCCTTTTATTATTATGTTCACGATTCCGCTTGCATTTACGGGAGGTTTCTTTGCTCTGTTTGTGACAGACAATGAAGTCGGCGTGGTATCCATGATCGGATTTGTCATGTTAGCGGGTGTCATCGTCAATAACGGAATCGTGTTAGTCGATTATATCAATCAGCTGAGAAGAGAGGGCATGGATAAAAAGGAGGCGATTGTCACAGCCGGAAGAACGAGACTGCGCCCGATCTTAATGACGGCACTGACCACGATCCTTGCAATGTCCACGATGGCGATGGGACTTGGAAGCGGTTCGGAGATGATGCAGCCGATGGCGATCGTGACAGAGGGCGGTATGCTATATGGAACGCTGCTGACACTGATCGTGGTGCCATGTATCTATGATCTGTTTACGAGGAATAAGAGTATGGTGGAGGAAGAGATCTAAAAAAACAGTTGACAAACCCCGCGTCCCCTCGTATGATAAAAACAGCAAAAAACAAAGGTTGTGAGAAAGAGGAGTACACATAAACTCTTTGCAGAGAGGGAAGTTCACCGGCTGAAAGACATCCCAGAGAAAGATATGTGGAAGGTAGCTTTTGAACCGGAATGCTGAGAAAGCATAGCTGTATGACAGGATATAAGAACAGGCATTGCAGATATGCACAGGTATTCACGACTCATCCACGTTACAGGATGACCGGTCAGATATGGAACTGGCTGGACATGAGCACCAACAAAGGTGGTACCGCGATCATATTCGCCCTTTGTATTCCGTATGGAATACGAAGGGCTTTTTTTAATTCATAGGAAATTATGTCCTGTGAATCAAAACCGCCTATCTATCAGAACTAAAAAAGGAGAACAGATTATGTGTCAGAATTGCAGTAAAGAATTAGCAAAGACCTACGATCCAAAAAGCATTGAAGACCGTTTATACAAAAAATGGGAAGACAACGGCTATTTCCACGCCGAAGTTGACCGCAGCAAAAAGCCGTTTACCATCGTGATGCCGCCGCCAAACATCACAGGACAGCTTCACATGGGACATGCCCTCGACAACACCATGCAGGATATTTTAACACGTTATAAGAGAATGCAGGGTTACAACGCATTATGGCAGCCGGGTACAGACCACGCTTCCATCGCAACAGAAGTGAAAGTAATCGAGAACCTGAAAAAACAGGGCATCGACAAGCGTGATCTCGGAAGAGAAGGATTCTTAGAAAAATGCTGGGAGTGGCGTGACGAGTACGGCAGCCGCATCATCAACCAGTTAAAGAAAATGGGATCTTCCGCAGACTGGGAGAGAGAGCGTTTTACGATGGACAAGGGCTGCTCTGAGGCAGTACTTGAGGTATTTGTAAAATTATATGAAAAAGGGCTGATCTACAAAGGTTCCCGTATCGTCAACTGGTGTCCGGTATGTAAGACTTCCATCTCAGATGCCGAGGTAGAGCACGAAGAGCAGGACGGATTCTTCTGGCACATCAACTATCCGGTTGTCGGCGAAGAGGGAAGATTTGTTGAGATCGCAACGACAAGACCGGAGACATTGTTTGGTGATACCGCAGTTGCAGTGAACCCGGACGACGACCGCTACAAAGACATCGTCGGAAAGATGTTAAAACTTCCGATGACAGACCGCGAGATCCCGGTGATCGCAGACGCTTATGTTGACAAAGAGTTCGGAACCGGATGTGTAAAGATCACACCGGCACATGACCCGAACGACTTTGAGGTTGGAAAACGTCACAACTTAGAGGAGATCACCGTCATCAACGACGATGCAACAATGAACCATTATGCCGGAAAATATGAGGGCATGGACCGCTACGAGTGCAGAAAAGCACTGGTGGAGGATCTTGAAAAACAGGGACTGCTTGTAAAAGTAGAGCCGCATTCCCACAACGTAGGAACCCATGACCGCTGCGGCACAACCGTTGAGCCGATGGTAAAACAGCAGTGGTTTGTAAAGATGGATGAACTGATCAAACCGGCTGTGGAAGCAGTGAAAAACGGAGACATCCAGTTACTTCCAAAACGTATGGAGAAAACATACTTTAACTGGACTGACAATATCCGTGACTGGTGTATTTCCAGACAGCTCTGGTGGGGACACCGCATCCCGGCTTATTACTGCCCGGACTGCGGTGAGATGGTGGTAGCAAAGGCTGCACCGGAGAAATGTCCGAAATGCGGATGTGATCACATGGAGCAGGATCCGGATACTTTAGATACCTGGTTCTCATCCGCACTCTGGCCGTTCTCCACATTAGGCTGGCCGGATAAGACAGAAGATCTGGATTACTTCTATCCGACCGATGTACTTGTAACCGGATACGATATCATTTTCTTCTGGGTCATCCGTATGATTTTCTCCGGCTATGAGCAGATGGGCAAAGCACCGTTCCATACCGTATTGTTCCACGGACTGGTTCGTGATTCCCAGGGACGCAAGATGAGTAAATCTTTAGGAAACGGTATTGATCCGCTCGAAGTAATCGATAAATACGGCGCAGATGCACTCCGCCTGACACTGATCACCGGAAATGCACCGGGAAATGATATGCGTTTCTACTGGGAGCGTGTTGAGGCATCCAGAAATTTTGCCAACAAAGTATGGAATGCATCCCGTTTCATCATGATGAACTTAGAGGGCGCAGAGATCAAAACTCCTGCTCTCGATGAATTAAAGGCAGCCGACAAATGGATTTTATCCAGAGTGAACACACTTGCAAAAGATGTGACAGAGAACATGGATAAATTCGAGATGGGTATCGCCGTACAGAAAGTTTATGACTTTATCTGGGATGAATTCTGTGACTGGTACATCGAGATCACAAAAGTTCGTACCTATAACAAAGAGAATGATCCGGCATCTGCAAATGCAGCATTCTGGACCTTAAAGACGGTACTGACAGAGGCATTAAAGCTGTTACATCCATTTATGCCATTTATCACAGAGGAGATTTTCTGCACACTGCATCCGGAAGAAGATACCATTATGCTTGCCAAATGGCCTGAGTACAAAGAAGAATGGAACTTCCCGGCTGAAGAAGAAATGGTTGAGCATTGCAAGGATCTTGTAAAAGGTGTCCGTAACCTCCGCACAGAGATGGATGTTCCACCATCAAGAAAAGCAAAAATCTTTATCGTATCTGAAGACGCAAAGATCAGAGATATCTTTGAAGCAAATAAAGAAGTTTACGGTAACCTTGCAGGTGCAAGCGAGATCGCTGTCCAGGCAGACAAAGCAGGAATTGAAGAAGATGCTGTTTCTGTTGTGATCCCTGGTGCAACACTGTACCTTCCACTGGAAGATTTAGTAGATTTTGAAAAAGAAAAAGAACGCCTCCAAAAAGAACAGGCACGTCTTGAAAAAGAACTTGCACGTTCCAAAGGAATGCTTTCCAATGAGAAATTCTTAAGCAAAGCTCCGGAAGCAAAAGTGCAGGAAGAAAAAGAAAAGCTTGCAGGCTATGAGCAGATGATGGCTCAGGTCAAAGAGCGTCTTGCGCAGATGAAATAGAACAATAACCGTCCAGTCTCCCTAGCCGGTGGCGTGGACGGTTATTTTTATGGCAGGGTGTGTCATTGGTTTGTTCAACATGCACAAATTACAGAACGAAAATGTGCGAAAAAGCAGAAAACTTGCTTGAAAAAAAGACTGGAAACGAGTATTATATAGTATATATACGATTTTTGTAGGAAGAAGGGAGTTGGAAGAATGGCATTACCAAGTATTTCTACACCAAAAGTGAAGATCGTGAATAAAGACTTAGAGGCATGGATCAGACTCCCTGCACTGGAAGAAGGAGAACACTATACGATCGAGTATCTGCACGATGTATTACGGGTGAACCAGATTACTTATGGAATTGATGAAGCACAGCTTCAGAAGATCCTCGATGAAGAAATCTATGAACAGGACGTACTGGTGGCAAGAGGCATACCGGCAGTAGAGGGACAGGATGGATTCTATGAGTATAAGGTGAATATGAACCTTGAGAAAAAGCCAAAGATACTGCCGGACGGATCCGTAGATTACTGGTCCATGTACAGTGTACAGTCGGTTCAGAAGGATCAGGTCATTGCGATATATCATCCGGCTGTAAAGGGAACAGATGGAATCGGAGTTTCCGGAAAACCGATTGCCGCAAGGGTTGCCAGAGAACAGGGAACACTTCGCGGAACCGGTTTTGGACGAAGTGAGGATTACCTTACCTATTTTTCGCTGATGGATGGGAAGATTGATATTGAGAATGATAAGATCAGGATCCAGCCAATCTATGAGGTGAGCGGAGATGCGAATCTTACTACCGGAAGCATAGATTTTACAGGAGATATTGTGATCCACGGCAGTGTGGAATCCGGAGTTACGATCAAGGCAACCGGAAGTATCACGATTGATGGAAACGTGGAAGCCTGTAATCTGGAAGCCGGTAAGGATATCATTTTAAGAAGTGGAATGGTCGGAGGGAACAAGGCACATGTCAGAACCAAAGGAAATCTGTATGCAAAGTTTATTGAGTATACAGTCATCCAGGTAGAGGGAGATATGGAGGCAGACGTATTGCTCAACTGCACAGTTGCGTGCAGAGGATCTATTCTGATCCAGGGCAGAACAGCGAAGATCATCGGTGGAGATGTCAGCGCAGTCAAGGGAATCAGGGCTACCACGATCGGAAATGAAGCGGAGATGCGGACAGCTGTTTCTGTTGGGGTAGGCACGGATTGCATAGCAAGGCTGAACCTGCTGAAGAAGAAGTTAGAAATCACCAAAATGGAAATTGACAAGATCGAACAGGGACTTGCCAAGTTTGAAGAGATGGAGAAGGAGCGTGGCGTCAGCTATCGGGAAGATCCGCGAAGAGTGGCGCTTCTGCGTACCAGAATCCAGAATATGGCGACACTCGCAGGGGATGAGGGTGAAGTGAAGCGGCTTGAGCATATGATCTCAGATGGAGCAAATGCAACGGTCTGTGTGACAAGAGATGTATTCCCGGGAGTATCCATAGCGA
>OKSM01000738.1_pt1 | contig 11078 bp, 7 predicted proteins | sample 1606281 | NCBI WGS metagenome assembly OKSM01 (sample SAMEA3879549, study PRJEB24766) | human gut metagenome | biome: human-associated habitat; feature: feces | place: USA | collected 1985/1987
AGTGTATGCCTATTATTGAAATATCATCATTGACACATCCCGGAGTGGATGTTTTCTGCATGTTGACGGAAGCTCAGTTACGTCAGCGTATGGAACCTGGGAAAGGGGTATTTATAGCCGAAAGCCCCAATGTCATTAGTAGGGCTTTGGATGCAGGATATGAACCTCTTGCTCTTATGTGTGAGCGTAAGCATATCTCTGGCAGTGCTGCTCACATTATCAAGCGTTGTGGTGATGTGCCCGTTTATACGGGTGATAGAGAGTTGTTGACTACGTTGACTGGCTATGTTCTGACACGTGGTGTATTATGTGCTATGCGTCGTCCAGTGTTGCCCTCTATGGAAGAGATCTGCCGGGATACCCGGCGGATTGTAGTCATTGACGGTGTGGTGGACACTACCAATATCGGGGCGATATTTCGTTCGGCAGCTGCTCTTGGGATAGATGCTGTTTTGTTGACACGCAATTCTTGCGATCCGTTGAATCGCCGTGCGGTAAGGGTGTCTATGGGTTCGGTGTTCTTGGTTCCATGGACATGGTTGAATGGTACGATTGGCGATTTGAACAAGTTTGGTTTCCGTACTGCTGCCATGGCGTTGACTGATGATTCTATCTCTATAGATCATCCCATATTGGCGGCTGAACCTCGGTTGGCTATTGTGATGGGAACAGAAGGGGATGGGCTTCCTTACAAGACAATTGCTGAAGCTGATTATGTAGTCCGTATCCCTATGGCGCATGGAGTGGATTCGCTCAATGTGGCTGCAGCAGCTGCTGTTGCCTTTTGGCAACTCCGGATTACAGACCTTTGAAAAGATTAATATATGATTAAGTTTATTTTATTTTCATAGCTCCCATGGCGTCCGGGCAGTCTGTGGACGTCCTTAGTTGTATAGGCATAAAGCGTATCATCACGCTGATGTGTGGTCACTAGGCGCAGACCATGGTATATCTTCAGCGTGTCAGCATCATAGACAATTTCGACACGTTTGCCTATATACTCTTTCGGCATGCTGTAATGGTGAAGCTTGAAAGTTACATAGCAGTTCCGCATTACCGTTGCAGAGTGCCGCTCCTTCATCTGGTGGCGTATGGCAGGAAGTGGGCGGAGGTACTCGGCTTCAATCTGTTCGCGTCTGGACAGGGAACGTCCGTTCATCCTGCGCCCGTTAAAGGCTGAGAGCGATTCGAAAATGGCCACATTCAAAGATTCCAGAGAGTTGAACACAAGCTCTTCGACATCTGCATATACTGCCGGTAAAGCAGTTTCACGGCATTTTCAACCAACACCTTGTCCTTGGGATGGCGTACCCGTGCGGGGTATACGGTACATCCATAATGCTCGGAAAATGCCGCAAACTCCTCGTTGATTACCGGACCGTTGTGGTTGCTGCGGGCTACTGCTGCTTTGAGGTTGTCAGGTACGATTGCCATCGGAATACCGCCGTAAAAATGAAGTGCGTTTTCACATGCCTTGATCAGATCTTGTTTTGACTGGGACCAGACCGCTTCACAATAGGTATAGTGGCTACAGGGGAGTATGGACACAAACATTTCAACGCTACGGCATTCACCGTTTTCATTGTCAATGACCTCAAACTTGTCACTGGCAAAGTCAATGTATATTTGGTCATCGGCATAATGCTCAATATGCCCCACGACATGAGTCACCATCCGGTAACGCATGAGATAATTACCGAAACTGGCATGTTTGTATCCATTAGGGCGTGTTTTGTGATACTCTTTGTACAGGGATTTGACCGTTACCCCTCGGCGGCTAAGACGGGCGGAGTACTCGGGTGGAAGTGCCTCCAGCTTAAGTTGGCGTTGTGATGGAATCTGACTACGGCTAACCCCTTCGGAGAACATTTCTTGGATGCGGGAAGAAGGCATTGATGCCAACTCCTTTATCGGAATGCCACACTTTTGGAACAGACGCACATATCTGCGCACTGTGTTGCGGGATAGCTCAAAACTCCTGCTTATTTGCTTTATCTCCATCCCCAATGCATAGCATTGGAGAATATTTGCTATATTTGATGTAGTCTGAAGGTATTTAATTGACTACAAATAGATTAAAAGAAACTCGCATGAGAATGGGCAACGGATAAGAAATTGGTAAAGTGCTTTGATACACTATATTTCTCATGCTGTCAAACAACTCTTATTTGTTTGCAAATATAATATTATTGCAGGTAATAATCAAAAATAACGAGGTTTATTTTCATTTTTGCCTGCTGATATTTGTTCCGGATTGTCGGATGCGATATATTTGTAATTAGGATTCGTACCGTGTTCCAAGCGGTTCATAAGTAACGACTTGCGGAGCTTTGGCAACAAGGGGATGCGGCTCCGTTTTATAGAAATGACTTATGCAAACCGACTTATCCATTTACAACAGTCTTCGCCCTTCCTTTATAGAAGGCGTTCACGCCGTGAAGTTCAATGCTTTGTCGGCGGTCATATCGCGTTACCGGGATTATGCCCGCAGTTCCGAACAAATAAAAGCGTACTCGGGAGATTCTCTTCTGATGCGGGACATTGCCTCCTTGCTTGACGAAGCACCCCGTCCCATAACGGGGGAATACCAGGATTTCACCCCGTTCCTGCTTCTTCTGATGCTTTCGGAGGAATTTCATGTCGTCCATTACGTCGAGCGTCTTGTAACGTGGTATTTCGGCTACTGTTGTGTCGATGAACTGCGGACGGTCTGCACCATTCTGTTCCAGTGTTCCTACCCGCATCACGACACGCTGCGGCTGCGGTTCAAGAATTACCTGCGTGAAGCCCGTAAGACATTGGGTATGCCCGTTGAATGTAACGCTGCTGTCATGCTGAAAATGCTCGACGCCTCTTATGAACATCTCACTCCCGCCGATGTCGGGGAGTTCGAGGAGCTGTTGCACCTGGGGGACGATTACGAGTTCATCTCCCGTGTCAAATCGAATTATCTTGCCTCGGATAACGTCACGGAACTCGCCGGGGTTTGCGGGTATTCCAGCACGATTACCTTCCGCCGGCGTTTCCAGCGGGTTTTCGGCTGCTCGGCCTCCTCGTGGTTACGTCAGCGCCGTATCGAACGTATCGGGGAGTTGTTGCGGACGACACACTACACGTTGCAGGAAATAGCCTACATGTGCGGTTTCTCCGCCCAATCCCACTTTACGGACTTTTGCAAGCGGAATATGGGGAGCAATCCCACTTCCATCCGCCAGGAAGGCCGGATCTGACATTAAAATCGGCCTCGTGATAAAAAAACGAAGAGAAAGATAAAAATCGTAATCCGCCGGTTTTTCGATTCGCTAACTTTATACGCGAAAGTAACAAGACGGATTATGATTGCATTTATAGAAAAATTAAACAGCGAAGTCCTGCGGAGTATCGAACGTATCGAATCGCGGGATACCGACGTGTTGAAAAAGTCGCTTGAAGCGTCACGTGTCCTGGGAGAAGCGTTCGACCGTTTGAAACAATATATCATCGGCTACCGTTTTCAAAACGATGACGAGGAAATAAAGTTCTTCAAAGAAATCAAACCCCGTCTTTTTTGCCGTCTGATCTATTACCGCAAGCTCTACAATATCGAGATGAACCGTCCGGTAGGAAGTATCGAGGCACAACGGGAGTACCTGGACGCCCATGTTCGGGCCATCAACGCGTACACGCAGAAACGCCTTGACTTTATCCGCTATTTCCGCAGCGGCGCTACACACCTGGACAGCCTCTATTTCCTGCGCGGGCAGACCGACACGGAGCAATACCTGGAAACCTTCTACTATGAACTCGACCCGCAGTTTTCGACAAACGCGGATTTCAAGGTGGCGAAAATCCTGGCCAACGATATGTTGTCGGTTTATCTTATGGGCGAATTGGAATCACTGGAGAGCACGAACCTCCGGAACATGGTTCTGCCATTGTCTGACGTGCGTCCGACATGGCAGGACTCGAAGACGGATCTGACGGAACTTATTTACCTGCTCGACAGTAAAGGCTGTTTCGGCAATGTGCCACTCACGCAACTTGCCAGCTACATTTCCAACGCTTTCAACGTACACCTCGACATGAACCTTTCGAGGACATTCTGCGATATGAAAATCCGAAACAACCCGACACCGTGGCTTGACAAGGCGAAAGAGGCCCTGCTTAAACGTATGCAGACGTGGAAGCGAAACAAGAAAAACGGCAATTCCGAGTAGAACATGAACCGGTAAAGCACTCTATTTCTTATAGAAGCACTGATAATCAGCGTTGTATATAACAAAAGAACCGAGGTCGGTTTTCCCCCGTAACTCTCGAAAGGAACTTTCCCGAACGCCCGTATTTGCACCCGTATAAGGAGCCGATACGGGTGTTCCGTTGTAGCCCCGTCCGGATTAGAACACCGTTAAGCGTTGAATCACAGTATGCTATCGCATTTCTGCCAATAAAAATACCGAGTACGGGCCGCGGATTTCGGTAAAAAACACTGCCTTCTTCACCGCATGAACCGTTGAGAATCAGTTCACTGCAAATTATCAAAAAAAAGTCGTACCGACCTCGTTTTAAGCTGTCCATATAAGCCCGACCTTTGTAACAGACTAAAAAACAAAGGAGTATGAAAATCATAGTGATCGGTTCGCGAGCCTATAACGAGCTTGTCGGGCGTATAGAGAAAATAGAGGCTGCAATCGCCTCTCTCCCTGAAAAGGGGCGTGCATGGAATAAGGAGTATATAAACGACGAATGGATGGACGGCGAGCAGGTCTGCCGTTACCTGGGCATCAGCGGGCGTACCCTTCAACGCCTCCGCTCGGATCACGTGATCACCTATTCGGCCATCAACCGGAAGCTGTATTATTCCCTCACGGAAATCCGCCGTGTGCTGAAGGAGCGTTCCGTGCGGCGCAAAAACCGACCAAAGGAGTAGGCCATGTTTCTGGATAAGGAATATTTCGACGGATGGATGCAGCGGCTCTCGGAACGGCTGGAACGTATTGAGAAGCTGTGCGCGGGGGACGTGGAGCAACCGCTTTCCATCCTGCCTGACGGGGAGCGTCTTCTGGACAATTACGACCTGTGCCGTATGCTCAATATCAGCAAGCGCACACTCCAGCGTTACCGCACCTCGGGAGAGCTGCCTTACGAGATGATCTATCACAAGACCTTCTACCGGGAATCGGACGTCCTGCGGTTCATCGAGCGTAACTTCAGTAATTTCCGCAAGCTGAAAAAGGATCGTCCTGCCGGTTCCGGTTAGGCCCTGTCCCGAGAGTCCGGCGTCATGGAAAAACGCGGAGATACATGGAATAAGGCACGACAAGGCGGTACAACCGCTCGATATTTGCCGTAAAATCAGTATGTTTGCACTTGGAAGCCTATATAATAATGAACAATGAAAGAAACAGATAAAATATATCCTGCCGACAAAGGGGAGGAAGAGCTACTGCATAACGTGCGCCATATCTTGCAGGAAGCGCGCGCGAAGGTGATACATCATGTCAATTCGACCCTCGTGAGGGCTTACTGGCAGGTAGGGAAATACATAGTGGAGTACGAGCAGCAGGGAACCGGCCGTGCCGGATATGGCAAGGCTGTCATCAACACCCTTTCCAGGCGGCTCGTGGCGGAGTTCGGAAACGGGTTCACGGCCACCAACCTGCGGTACATGAGGCAGTTTTACCAGTGCTACCCGAAATATCACACGCTGTGTGATAAATTGAGCTGGTCGCATTGCCGCACGCTTCTCAAGGTGTCGGGCGATGCCGCCCGTGATTTTTACCTGCACGAGTGCGTCAAGGAAAACTGGAGTGTCCGGCAGCTCGACCGCCAAATCAACACGCTTTTCTATGACCGCCTGCTGGCCAGCCGAGACAAGAAAGCCGTGAAAGAGGAGATTTCCCGTACCGAACCCGGGCGTGTCGAACCCAAAGAGATCATCCGCGACCCGTATATCCTGGAGTTTCTCGGTATCCCCCAGGGAGAGCATTTTCTGGAAACCGATCTGGAGCAACTGCTCATCAGCCGCTTGCAGCGCTTGATGCTCGAACTCGGGAAAGGCTTCGCCTTCGTCGCGCGACAGAAGCGTATCTCCTTCGACGACAAGCATTTCTACATCGACCTGGTCTTTTACAATTACCTGGCCCGCTGTTTCGTTTTAATAGACCTTAAATCCGGGGAGCTGACCCATCAGGATTTGGGGCAGATGCAGATGTATGTCAATTACTACACCCGTGAGTTGATGAATCCCGGGGATAACCCTCCGGTGGGTATCGTCCTCTGCGCGGAGAAAAACGACGCGGTCGTCCGTTATACGCTGCCCGAAGATGAAAAGCAGGTCTTCGCCGCCCAGTACATGACCTATCTTCCCACGCAGGAGGAGCTGCAAACACTCTTGCAGGAAGTGTGACAACAACGCTCATGGGCATATGAAAAAAGCCGACGGAAATCTGTACTTCCGTCGGCTTTTCGTTTACATCTTGATCCCTTTCTTCGCAGGGCCGTTCTCCGGCGGGCTGCCCACGCCCGCGATCACGATGCGCCCCCCGGAGGCGTCGGCAATCTGCCGCAGCCGGGAAGGAATACGGGCCGCCGTGTTGTCTTCCTTCGGGAGCTCTTCCGCCGTGTCATGCCGTTCCCGGCACACGTCGTTATCCTCCTCCGCCTCCTTTCCCTCGCTCTCTTCTATCGGTTTGAGGCTTTGCTGTATCCTGCGGTCTATTTCCGTCAGGTCAGTTTTCAGGGCCGTCAGTTCGGGCTCCTTGCGCCAGGAACTTTCCACCACTTCCCGCAGGACGGGAATATCTTTCTCCAGTTCCTCGTTCTTTTTCCGGAATTTTTCCAGTGTCGGCTCGATGGTCGCGAGCGCGTGGATGAAGTTCATCGCCGCCAGTCGCGGGTCGGAGGCGATATTCCCGTAGTTATACTGGTATAGATAATCCCCTTCACCCCGGACATAAAAACGGTTCTGCACCAGGTCGAGCCCGTCTTTCCCGGTCGTTTCGCTCTGGACGAGCAGTTCGAACCCGTAGAGGCTCCCGATGGGTTCGAGCCTGTCGAGCGTGCGTGCCGTTTCGGCGATACGGTTGAGCTGTTTCCCGATGAGCTTGGGGTCGGAGGTTTCCAGCCCGTTCAGTTTCACGGGATTGCGGTACGAGCCGTCCTCGTTGAACTCGACGCGGGCCTTGAAGTGTTCCAGATCCTTGCCGATACGCCGTATCAGGTCGTTGTTCTTCTCTATCTTCTCCGTGATCTGCTCCAGCTTGTAGCGGCTCGATGATTTGCCGCGCACGAATGCCTGGCGTTCGCTTTCGAGCGTGGCGATCTTCTTCTCCAGGCGGGCCTTGTCCAGCAGGTCTGTATTTCCCGAGAGGACGGCTACATACTCGGAAAAATTCATGCCGCTTTTCTCGTCGATGGCCCCCTCGTCGATGGTACGGCTTCCCATGTTGTTGGTCTTGAGCTGGCGGATGAACAGTTGCTTGTTGTGCAACAGCCCGAACTTGTAGGCGTCGAGCGACTTCTCGACGGCGTATAATATCACGTCCACCTTGTTGTCGGCATGGAGTTTGGCGATCTCGTTCCCGGTGCGTATTCCCCGCCCGTCGCGCTGCTCCAGGTCGCTGGGACGCCAGGGGCAGTCCAGGTGGTGTATCGCCACGCAGCGTTTCTGCGCGTTCACTCCCGTCCCGAGCATCTCGGTCGATCCGAAGAGTACGCGGATTTTTCCGGCGTTCATACCGGCGATCATCTCCTTGCGCGCTTTTTCCGAGGTCGCCTCCTGGATGAACCGCACCTCGCTTTGGGGTATGCCGTAATCCTCCGCGAGTTTACGCCGTATCTCGGAATAGACGTTCCACCCCGCTCCGGGTTTGTAGGTTCCCAGGTCGGAGAATACGAACTGCGTACCTTTGTACGCCTCGAAACGGCGGTAGTAACCGGCAATCATACGGGCGCAGTGGCTCGCCTTGTTGTCCACGTGGTCGCTGTATAGTTCGGGGTCTATCATACGCATATCGAGCGACATCTTGCGGGCGTAGTCTGTGGCAATGAGCATTTTCGCCTTTTCCTCCCGCTCCGAGAGCGGTAGGCGGCCCAGGAGCGTGGCATCGCCCGATTTGGCGAACTGCACCAGCCGTTCTATGAACTCCGTCTGCTGGGGTGTCGGCGGGATATTGTGCAATATCTCGTTCTTTTGCGGTCGGTCGATCCCTATATCCTCCGCCGAGCGGTAATCTGTAATCTCGGAGTAGAACATGGCCAGTTCGGGAACCTTGATGAAATATCGGAACCGTTCTTTCTGCACGACCTCGTTGGTCACGGAAAACTCGTAGTCGATGGTTTTCTTGGCAAATATGGCCGCCCAGGCATCGAAGGTGCGGATATTCTGACGCTCCAGTTCCTTCGGGCGCAGGTACTTGAAAAGCAGGTACAGTTCCGTGAGCGAGTTGGAGATGGTCGTTCCCGAGAGGAACGTCGCCCCCAGGTCGCGGCCCGTGCGCTGCTGTATGGTACGCAGCGCGAAAAGCATGTTGAGCGCCCGCTGCGACCCCTCGGGATTTCCGAGGCCCGCCACCCGGTCATGCCGGGTCGTGAAAGTCAGGTTCTTGAATTTGTGGCTCTCGTCCACGTAGAGGTGGTCGATACCCATGAGGCGGAAGTCCACGGCGTCGTCCTTGCGTGTTTCCAGCGCGTGCGCCACCTTCTGCAACTTGGCTTCCAGGTTGGCCTTGCGTTTCTGACACCCTTTCATCATGGCGCGGGAAACGTCCCTGCCTTGTGCTTTGAGCACTTCGAGGTTCTCCTCCACACAGTCCAGCTCGGCCTGCAATATCTCCTGCTGTATCTCCGGGGACTGGGGTATCATGCCGAACTGTTCGTGCGAGAGGATCACGACGTCCCAGTCGTTGTTGCGTATCTCCCGGAAGATGCGCTCACGCTTCCGGGGCGTGAAATCCTCCTTGCCCGGGTAGAGGACTTTGGCCATCGGGTAAGCGGTACAGAACGTCCGGGCTATTTCATGGATGTTGGCTTTCAGCCCGATAATCATGGGTTTATTGGCCAGCCCGAGGCGTTTCTTCTCGTAGGCCCCGCAGCACATGATAAGGGTCTTTCCGCCGCCCACCTCGTGGTCGATTATCCCGCCGCCGAGCAGTTTGTCCATCCATATCGCGTCCTTCTGGCTGTCATACAGTTTGTCGATTCCCAGCCCCTTGAGGTCGAGGTCGGGGAATTCCTGGTGCGTCCCGTCGTACTTCGGGCGCACGTAACAGTTGAAAGTACGGTTATAGAGGTCTGTCAGGCGGTCTTTGAAGTCGGACGACTGCTCGCGCAGCCATTCGGGGAAAGCACCCCGGATCTCATCTATCTTGCTGTTGGCGAGCTGTATGGCCTCCCCGTCACGCACTTTGACCTCCCGCCGTTCTCCGTCCACCCATTTGAGGACGGTCTTGGTGATGTCGGGCGAAGTGTTTTGCAGGGCGTGTTTCAAAAGGTGCAGGCCGTTGTACTTACGGGTCTGCGCGCTGACGGCATACTGCTCCGTGATCTTCACGTTCGTCGCTTCCGCCTTCACGCCGTACTCGTCTAGGTTGGAGGCGAAGGTGATCTTCACCTCCGTATCGAAGAGCGAGGAGGCGAAACGCTCGTAAACACCTTTTGGAATCCACCGTTCGCCCAGGTTGAAATCCAGGTCGTCGAAAGCGATGGGTTTGGGCGTCGCCTCGCGCAGAGCCTCCAGCGATTCCCGGGCCGGGGCGTGGTCGGGATTCTCCCGCAGGAACGCCTCGATCCGTTCGGCTTTCCCGATGACATTGCCGGCGATGAACTTGTCGGCAACCTCGTAGCCGTCCGTTTTCGGGTTGTAATAGATACGTCCTTTCAGTTCCCCGAGTATTCCCTCCACGGTAGTTCCCGTGAGCGAGGCCATGTAGTGCGGTTCCACCCGGCCGTACTTGTTCAGGCTGGCCACAAGGGCCTCCGAAGCGTCGTCGGCGTGCGTGATCTCATCGGGATTGAAGGCCACGGGACGCTCGAAGATGTCGGCTTTGCGTGCCTTGCCGTCGATGTAACGCTCCAGCGACAGAATCTCCGTCCCCCGCGCGTCCATCTTGATCAGGTCGAGGTTGCGTTTGTCATTGAGCCGTCCGAAGCGTTCGGTGAAATTGTCGTAAAGCCGGTTGAGCATCTCCCGCAGGGCGGGGTTCGCCGTCAGCGTTTCCGCCTCGTTGTTATAAAGGTGGTAATAGGCATCGCGTATCTCGATATACATGGAGGCTTTCGTCCGTTGTGCAGGCGTGAGTTCCAGCGGGTGGAACATGGGTTGCAGGGATTCAGTCTCCCGCAGGTAGCCGACCCGGTTTTGTCCGTCCGTGACGAGTGTTCCCTCGCGGAAATAGGGGGCGACCTCCCCCTCGAACGGTCGGGGTTTCATATCCGCCTCCCGTATCTGCGGCATTTCTTTACCGGGTTCTTCCTCCTCTGGATTGTCCGGCGTGTCGAACAGGCCGCCCGTTCTCGGCGTACCGGCGGCTTGTTTCCGTTTGCCTTTCGGGGCTTCCGTCGGGGGGCGTACCGCCTGCCGTTCCCGCTGTTCCGGGGTTTCCTGCTGCCGGGCGCTTTGTCGGCGCAATTCCGCCCTCCGTTCCGGGGTAAGCGACATCATCATCTCGTAAAAGCCGTTGATCGGCGGGTTGTCCTCCCAGTTCAGGGAGGCATACAAGTCTTCGGGATCACGCTCCGGTGGCGTCGTTTTCGGCATTTCGCTCTTCTGTTCCTCCGGAGAGGAGGCCGGGGCGAATAATGAGGGTTGTCGGGGCGTCTTCCGCTTTGCTCCCCGGCGGCTGTTCCTTTTCTTGGATATACCGAGTTCTGCCTGCCGCCGCTCCTCGGCGCTGAAGCCGAACAGATCGTAGAGCGTCAGCAACGGTTCCTGCTGCACATTTACCGGTTCGGCAGCTTGGGTGGCAGGTACGGGAGCCGCCGTTTCCACCGTGTCGAAAAGCGACCCGGCGAAGCCCTCCCGCGGTTTCGGTTCCGTTATTCCGCCCACGTGCTGCACGGGAGTATCTGCCATGCCGAAATCTTCGGGTTTCGGCGGGTGC
>OKSM01000740.1_pt1 | contig 11026 bp, 9 predicted proteins | sample 1606281 | NCBI WGS metagenome assembly OKSM01 (sample SAMEA3879549, study PRJEB24766) | human gut metagenome | biome: human-associated habitat; feature: feces | place: USA | collected 1985/1987
CCCCGCTGCGACAGGTCATCAAGCAGCCCTTCGACGGACAGAAATTCATCGCCCACTGCGACGCTCCCCGTTCGGCCCTGGGCAAGGCATTCCTGCCCCGCATCCTGCACAAAGGAGGCGACGTACTGGTTCTGATCGGGCCGGAAGGGGACTTCTCGCCCGAGGAGATCGACCTGGCCGTCCGGGGAGGTTTCCGCGAAATCACGCTCGGCTCGCAGCGCCTGCGCACGGAAACGGCCGCCGTCATGGCGACCGCATTGGTGGCTGCCGCCAACGAACCCGAAATCGGAACGGACGACAGACAACCGTCTTCAAAACCGGCACAATGAAACAACTTTGGGAAATATTCTGGTCGTTTTTCAAAATCGGACTCTTCACCTTCGGAGGCGGCTACGCCATGATCCCGCTGATCCAACGCGAGGTGATCGACCACCGCAAGTGGATCCCCGCTTCGGAATTTCTCGACCTGCTGACCCTGGCACAATCGGTCCCCGGCCCTATTGCGATCAACACGGCCGTCTTCGTCGGATACAAACGCTCGGGGCTCCGAGGCGCCTGCGCATCGCTGCTGGGCGCCGTGCTGCCGTCGTTCCTCATCATCCTGGCGATCGCCCTCTTCTTCGCGGGCATCCGTCAGAACCCCGTCGTCGATGCAGCCTTCAAAGGAATGCGCCCGGCGGTCGTTGCCCTGATCATCGCTCCGCTGGTCACCCTCACGCGGGGCATGCACTGGAGCATGATCGTGCTGGCCGCCGCACTGGCCGGACTGATCTGGTGGCTGGGTCTTTCACCGGTACTGATTCTTGCCGCCGGTGCAGGTGCAGGCATCGTCTGGGAATTGTCTATCGCAAAAAAGAGTAAGCAATGATATTCTGGGAACTGTTCGTCAGCTATCTGAAAATCGGATTCTTCGGCTTCGGCGGCGGTTACGCCATGCTGTCGCTGATCCAAAACGAAGTGGTCGTCCAGCACGCCTGGATGACCAACGCCGAATTCGCCGACATCGTGGCCGTATCGCAGATCACGCCCGGCCCCATCGCTATCAATTCGGCGACTTACGTGGGTTACACAGTTGGAATGCAAAGCGGCAGCGTATGGTACGGTATTCTGGGCTCGGTCATTGCGACTTTCGCGGTCTGCCTGCCGTCGATGACGCTGATGATTCTGGTCGCCCGCTACATCGCCCGACTCAAGGGCAATCCGCTGGTAAGCGGCGCCATGCGGGGACTCCGCCCGGTAGTGATCGGCATGATTGGGGCGGCCGCGCTCCTGCTGATGTTTCCGCAGGACGCAGGCGACGCCAGCTTCATCGACTTCTGGAGTTGGATTCTCTTCGGCGGCGTACTCGCAGGCTCCTACTTCAAACTCAATCCGATCCTGATGATCGTCCTCTCGGCTGCCGCAGGCATCGCGATTTATCTTTAACCGCTTACTCTCCTCCGGCGACGAAGAAGATGCCGCCCGTAAAGAGCACTACCAGGAAAGAGATCAGGGCCAATGCCGTAAGCACCATGAATCCGATGTGCACGAAGCCCCATTTCTCGCCTCCGTGCGGCAGTTTCGGCGAGGTCAGAGCCGCGATAAGACCCACGATCGGCGTAAGGATCAGACTTAAAACGAACGTCCAGGCGAATCCGATCTTGCGGCGGCTGCCGACGAGCCCGATCAGCACGGAAATAAGACACCAGGTCAGGATACCCAGCACAATAGAGAGCGTAGTCATAATTTCATAAGTTTTTCAAACCGCTCTGCCCCGTGCCGGCAACCCGATCGTCGGCTACCTGGCAAAACGACAGTACGTCCCCAGGGGAAGCCGCTTGCCGGCCCGGTCGTCGAAGCAGAGTTCTCCGAATTGTTCTTCAAACGGCGTGCCGAAGGCCTGCCGCACGGCGGTCGAAGCGAGCGTTGCCGACAGCCCCATCGAATAGAGGTTCAACACCAGGAACGCTCCGCACGGCTCCAGCAACCGGGCACAACATTCGAGCATCTCGCCGATGTTATCCTCCAGAATCCACTTTTCGCCGTTGGCACCCCGTCCGTAAGCCGGAGGATCGAGGATAATTCCGTTGTAGCGATTACCTCGCCGCACCTCGCGCTGCACGAATTTGAGCGCGTCTTCGACGATCCAGCGCACCCCCTCCAAGCCGCTCTGCTCCATATTCTCCCGCGCCCAGGTCACGACCTGTTTGACCGAATCCACGTGGGTCGTATCGGCTCCCGCAGCCCGGGCCGCGAGCGTCGCTCCGCCCGTATAGGCAAAGAGATTCAGGACCTTCGGCGTCCGTTCCTCCGCTCTCATCCGCACACAGTTGTCGTAGATGAAATTCCAGTTGGCCGCCTGCTCCGGAAAAAGCCCCACGTGTTTGAACGAAGTGAGGCCCAAGCGCATGCGCAGCCGCATCCCTTCGTAGGCGTAGTCCACCGTCCACCGGGACGGCATCCCGGACCGCAACCGCCACTCCCCGCGTTCTTCGCTGCGTCCGTCGCGCAGGAACGAGGCGTCGGCCAGGCGGCGCCACTCCTGCTCCGTAAGACTCCGCCGCCAAATGGCCTGCGGCTCAGGCCGGCGCACGACATAACGGCCGAAGCGTTCGAGTTTCTCGAAATCGCCGGAGTCGATAAATTCATAATCGGGAAATCGGGGAATCAGGGTTTCAAACATGGAATTATCTTTTATCATACATCATATAACGAATTTTCCGGTCCCGTGCACGGCATACTGCCGACATCCTTCTTTTACCGGCCTGCAGCGAACAGGTGTGGGCCAAGCAAATTTCACCAAGCCGCCCCAGCAGAAACGGAACTCGCCCGCAACTTCCACCGCCGAAGAAACAAGACCGTTCCGGCCAATCGGAAGCACGGGACCCTTTTGTTATTTTCGATCGCTCTCGTCGATCAGGCTCATCTCGCACCGGGCACAGTCGAACCGGAGCCGGTATCGGAACCGGCCGCGCACCAGAAACAGCTCTCCTTTCAGCGTCGGATGCTCCTTCAGGCACTGCCCGATCTCACGCCGAATGCAATAGGCCGAACGCATGACCGGATGCCCTGCCGTCGCAGGTTCCAAATCGAGTCCGCGTGCAATTTGCCGCACCCCGTGATCGCGGTAAAACTCCTCGGCCAGACGATTCGTAACATTCTCCTCGGCCGCAAGGACTTTCGACGGATAGGGCGCCGACCGATCCTCGGGCAAAATCGCATGGACGACAGGGCGGTCGAGCCGCGCCCGCCGCAAACGCTCCAATCCTTCGCGGCGCAGCTCCGCCAGCAACGACACCGGCACGAAACGGTCGCACCCTTCGGAGCGAACCTCCCGCACGTCGAAAATCGTATCTCCGCTGCGGGAAAGTTGTGCGGCGACGGTTTCCAACATCTTCCGGGAATCTTTCGCCGGTTCGAACACCCGTCGCGCGTAACCTCGGCCGCAACCCCCTCGCAATCGGTAAAACGCACCGTTACTCGCTGCGGCGTTATCGCCGCGTCGGCACGCACGGGAATCACGCGCCGCGTACGGCTGCGGTCGAGGGCCAACGAAAAGCGGCGGTCGAAATTGCGGAACACCTCCGCCCCGGGGACGACACCCTCCATCCGGTTGGGCACGATCCGATTTCCGGCGACCTCATTGACATTGGTACCCGCCAACCCGTTTCGGGTCCGGAAACAGATGCCGTCCCCAGGCGCCAGGTCGTGTGGCTCGGCCAACGTGAAACTCCGGCCATCGACCCGGGCTACCCGGCCCACGAACTCGCCGACAGCTTTGGGCGTGTCGAACGATGCGACTCCCGCCCGGCGACCGTCGAAGAAATACTCCGACTCGCCCCGCGTGAAACTCTTCGAAGGATCCGGCTGAAAGTCCGGCCGGCTCTCTCCCACCGACGAGCGGCAGAATCCCGGCCGTGACGCGAGCTCCCGATCGATCCGCTGGCGGTAATGGCTCACGACATTTTTAATATATCCGACATCCTTCAGGCGTCCTTCGATCTTGAACGAGGTAATCCCCGCATCGATCAGCTCGCCTATACGGTCCGACAAATTCAAATCCCGCACCGACAACAAATGCCGCCCCTTGACGACCGTACGCCCGGACTCGTCCACCAGATCGTAGGTCAGGCGGCAGGGCTGGCTGCAAGCGCCCCGGTTACCGCTGCGTTCGCTCATCGAACGCGACAGGAAACAGCGGCCGCTGTACCCCACGCAGATCGCCCCGTGGACGAAACACTCCAGATCGCCCCCGCAGGCGGCGCGGATCGCACGGATCTCGTCGAACGACAAGGCCCGCTCCAGAATCACGCGGGCAAAGCCGCAGCGCTCCAGAAAAAGCGCCTGCTCCGGCGTGCGTGTGGCCGCCTGTGTCGAAGCGTGCAACTCGACCGGCAGATTCATCCGCCGCAGCGCCATGTCCTGCACGATCAGGGCGTCCACCCCAGCGGCGATCAGCTCCCTGGCCTGCCGCTCGGCTTCGGCCAATTCGCCGTCATAGAGCAACGTATTGAGCGTAGCATGCACCCGTACACCGTATTGATGGGCATACTCTACCGCCCGGGCGATCTCCTCGGCCGAATTGCCCGCCGCGTGGCGCGCACCGAAGCGGGCGCCTCCGATATAGAGGGCGTCGGCGCCGTAATCGACCGCAGCGACGGCCGCCTGCAAATCTTTGGCGGGAGCAAGTAATTCGATGGATTTCACGGTGCTTTGTCGGAAAATATGCCGAAGAAAAAACCCGAAACGACATCCGGTTCCCCCGGGCCGCGTCGAGGCGTGTCTTATCTCGGGGCAAAAGTAAAAAATAATCGGCAAATGTGCTTGCGATTGGGGTTTGTTTTGTAATTTTGCTCTCCGAACACGTAATATTTCAAGACCATGCTTACGATCAAGCAACTCAGGGACGACCGCGAGGCGGCCATCCGCCGTCTGGCAAAAAAAGGAGTGGACGCCGCTCCGGTAATCGCCGAAATCGAAAAACTGGACGACCGCCGCAAGGCGATCCAGCATGAACTGGACGAATGTCTGGCCACACAGAACCAGGCGGCCAAACAAATCGGTGCATTGATGGGTCAGGGACGGCGCGACGAAGCCGAAGCCAAAAAAGCGGAAGTCGCGTCCCTCAAGGAGCGGTCGAACGCGCTGAATGCCGAATTCAAAGAGGTTTCGGATGCTCTTCAGGCCGCGATCGTCACCCTGCCGAACTTCCCGGCCGACATCGTGCCCGAAGGCAAAACGGCGGAAGACAATCTGGTTGTGAAACTGGTCGAAAGCTATACGCAATTGCCCGAAAACCCGCTGCCCCACTGGGAGCTGGCCCGCAAATACGACATCATCGACTTCGACCTGGGCGTAAAGCTCACCGGCGCGGGGTTCCCCGTTTATAAGGGACAGGGCGCCCGGTTGCAGCGTGCGCTCATCAACTTCTTCCTCGACTGCAACACGCGGGCCGGGTATCTGGAAGTGGAGCCTCCGGTCATGGTCAATGAAGCCTCCGGCTTCGGCACGGGACAACTGCCCGACAAGGAGGGACAGATGTACCACGCCACGGCGGACAACTTCTACCTCGTTCCGACGGCCGAAGTGCCCGTGACGAACATCTACCGCGACGTGATTCTCGACGAGAAGGATTTTCCGGTGAAGATGACCGCCTACACCCCCTGTTTCCGCCGCGAAGCCGGGTCGTACGGCAAGGATGTGCGCGGACTGAACCGTCTGCACCAGTTCGACAAGGTGGAGATCGTACAGTTGAGCCTTCCCGAAAAGAGTTACGAGGCGCTGGACGGCATGGTGGCCCACGTCGAAAGCATCGTCAAGGCACTGGAGCTGCCCTACCGCATCCTCCGACTCTGCGGCGGCGACATGTCCTTCACCTCGGCGCTGACTTATGATTTCGAGGTATATTCCGAAGCGCAGAAACGCTGGCTCGAAGTGTCGTCCGTGTCGAATTTCGAGTCGTTCCAGGCCAACCGCCTGAAACTCCGCTACAAGGATGCCGACAAAAAGACGCGGCTGGCACACACGCTCAACGGCTCCTCGCTGGCCCTACCCCGCATCGTGGCGGCCCTGCTGGAGAACAACCAGACGCCCGACGGCATCCGGATTCCTGAAGCGTTAATTCCTTATACGGGCTTTGATATGATTAAATAAATTTTTATATTTGCACCGTCAACACACAACTTAAACAATACAAAAAAATGGCTTACAAAATTAGTCCCGATTTGTGCGTAGCTTGCGGCACATGTATCGACGAATGTCCGGTAGAGGCAATCTCGGCCGGTGATGTTTATGTAATCGATCCTGACAAGTGCATCGACTGCGGCACCTGCGCAGGCGTTTGCCCGAGCGAAGCGATCAAGCCCGAATAATTTTACAAGAAGGCATAAAAAAGCTCTTCCCTCGAAAGGAAGAGCTTTTTTATTGTCTATTCCCAAGTGGATCTGCCGACACGCCCGAAACCCGGGGCCGATCCACCCATACGGCCTGCCGCCGGTCAGGGATTCACAACAGTTTTCCAGCCGATTTCAACGGCAGATCACGATTCCGCCGACCGTTAATTCGATACGCCCCGAAGCACCCTCGAAAGGGATTTCGCGGAAAGGTCGAAATACATCGGACGATAGCGGCGGGGCCGTGCATCACAGGACATCGAAAGACACGTGTACAGGGATTTTGCCGCAAACGAACCTTTCCGTTTGCAGAATCTATCTATTATACTTAATTATAGAGCACAGAAACATCGCGGGAGAAGCGTATCCCGCAATGTCTAATGCCTGTTTCAGCCCGTGAAAGGGGAAGCTCGCGGCACAATGGCCGCAAGCATTCCGGAAGAGGCGCGTGGAAAAGGATCGAAGGCATACCGTTGCAGGCGACGATCGTTCAACCTAAAACCTACCTGATTATGAAAGCACGTGTCTATTTATCGTTAGGAGCCTTGCTCCTGTTCTTGGCTCCGTTGAGTTGTTCCGACAAAGCGGAAAGTCCGGCACCGGAAACTCCGCCGGAAGAACAGCCGGTACAGCCTTCAGAAGAGTATAAGGAGATGTATCATTCGATGGAGGATAACATAAAGGACGAGGAACCCAGTCTCTATTACACGTACTTCCGTATGCGAAATGCCAGCGACCAGCCGCTGTACATTGCTGCAAGAGTACGAAGGAACCCATACGGATTCTTCTACTACCTCAAGCCGAAGGAACAAGCTACGCATTGGTGTTGTATAGAAAATTGCGCGGGTTTGAATTTCGATATGGATCAGGTATTAATCAAAGACTTGAACAAAGGCTTAGATTATTTAGAAATTTATTACCGAAACGATAAGGCCGGGACTTTAGGTCCGGAGAAAGATACCGCGATGCTTTATAATTTTATAAAGCCTATGACGGAAGAGATGGTCGGAACGCCGCGCGACCCGGCCCGTTGGGAGTATGAAGAGTTCCCGGACCGCCCCCGTGCCGTGCGATGGACGATTCATATCACCAATGAGGACTATGAAGAAGCCGTCCGTGCGACCACCGAGCGGTGGAAAGATTGGGATCGCTGGAGCGGTGAGCCGATAGAATGGGAATGATTTTCAATTTCGTCTATATCGTAGAAGCGGCGTAATAGCTGCGGCCCGCTTTTATCCCCCGCCTTACTGCCGAACCGAAAAGACCGATTCGCTCCTTCGAAAGTCGTCTTTCGCAGAATTCCGACCGGATAAAAGGAGTCCCCCGGACACGGATATTTCGCAGCAATGCTGCCTTCGGTTACTTACGTTCCTTGATCTGGCCGCTGCGATAGGCCGCCAGCAGGTTCTTCAGGTCGTCGATCTGCACCTGCAACTCCTTGCCGATAGTCGTATCGCGCACCGTGATGCGGTCGGTCGTCGCCTCGACGATCACCTTCGTAGAGATGATGTCCTTTCCCTCCTCGACGGCCTTGACCGCCGACTCGAAAGGCTCGTGCTGCACCAGTTGCAGCCCGTGCGAATTGTAAATCAACGTATAACCGGCGATGCCCGTTTCGGAATGGTACGCCTTGGAAAATCCGCCGTCGATCATCAGCAGCTTGCCGCCGGCCTTGATGGGACTTTCGCCCTTGCAGGTCTTCACGGGCACGTGTCCCGAAATGATATGGGATTTCTCTGGATCGAGTCCGAAAGCCGAAAGAATCATACTGCACATCTTCGTATCATCCAAATGCTTGTAATAAGCTCCCTTCTCCTCGTGGTGCGTCTTCTTGTCCTCGATCAGGTAACGCTCCAGCGTTGCCATCTTGGCCTTGTCGAAGAACGGGGATTCGGGGCCGCACCACAAGTACCACATGTAATCGAGCGCCATCTGCTGACTCTTGGCCCCATTGCCACCGAAATAGGCCTCCCGGGTCAGGCGGTCCAGTTTGTCCAGCAGGCTCCGTCCGGCATAGGGTTTTCCGTCCACGATGACTGTTTTGAACTCCCCTTCGTCGGTCATCGGAATCGAAGCGTGGTACATCAGGTTCGAATTGACGATCAGATACATACTGCCCTTCGAAAAGAGCAGCCGGATATGTTTCTGTAGTTTGTCGCTGTTCAGGAACGAGGCTTGCAACGTACGAATAAGCTGATCTTCGCCCGGAGTCAGCTTATAAGGATCCCGGGGATCGACCGTCGGAAAGTCGGCGTCCTTCAAGGGATAATCCTTGCCGTCGATCTCGATGGTTCCCTTCTCGTAGTCGATTTTCTCCAACAAAGCCCGCCCCTCCATCTTGTATTCGGGATGGCGCTTGATCATCTGTCCCTCGATCTTGAACTGGATCACCGAAATCGCCTTGTGCATCTGGGCCATCAGCAGTACATCGCGCTCCGTAACACCCGAATTCTGCATCACTTTGGGCTGGTAGGGCTTGCAGGGTGAGTTCTCATAAACTTCCATGGCGAAGCGGGCCAGCGGCAGCAGATTGATGCCGTAGCCGTCCTCCAACACGTCGAGATTGTCATAGCGGGCCGACACACGGATCACATTGGCGATCGAAGCTAAATTCCCCGCCGCAGCGCCCATCCAAAGAATGTCGTGATTGCCCCACTGGATATCGTACATCTTGTACTGGGCCAGCGTATCGAAAATGAAGTGCGGACCGGGCCCCCGATCGAAAATATCGCCGATGATATGCAGACGGTCGATCGTCAGGCACTGGATCACATTGCTCATGGCGATAATGAAAGCATCCGCCCGTCCGATCGAGATGATCGAATTGAGAATCCCGTTGAAATAACTCTGCTTGGGCGATCCCGGCGAATCGGATTCGTGGAGAAGCTCCTGAATGACATAGGAAAAATCCGGAGGCAGCATCTTGCGCACCTTCGAGCGGGTGTATTTGACCGAAACGGCCCGGCAGACCTCCGTCAGCTGGTTAAGCGTAACCTTATACCAGTCGTCCAGATTCGATTCCTTCTGCTTGATGAGTTGCAGCTTCTCGGCGGGATAGTAGATCAGCGTACAAAGCTCCGTCATTTCGGATTCGCGCAAAGTATTGTTGAAAACCTCGTGCACCTTTTGCCGGATCACGCCTGAAGCGTTCTTCAGCACGTGGCGGAAAGCCTCGTATTCACCGTGAAGGTCCGTAAGGAAATGCTCGGTACCTTTGGGAAGGTTCAGAATAGCCTCCAGGTTGATGATTTCAGTCGTAGCGTCGGCAATGGTCGGGAATTTCTCCGAAAGCAAATTGAGGAATTTCAAATCGGCCGCCGAATATGTCTTGTTCACAGATACACTCATTGCAATAAACATTTTGGGCAATTATATATTTCAGTGTACCATCATCCGAGATCGCAGCATCGCAAGGGTCGCCTATTCGCAGCTTGTGGCTGCGTCTGTAATGCAATTCTCCCCTACATCCCCTCCTCGGAGGAACTTGGCGCTACATTCCCAAAGAGATCCACCAAAATATATCATTGCGATATTTTTTACTAAATTAAATACTTTTCCACAAAGTGCCAAATATTTCGGACTCAATTCCCGGAATTTCCTCCAGCTGCTCCTCCCCGGTTCCGAAAGACGCAAAAAAAGATTCCCGAAATTACTTCGGGAATCTTCGGTTTCGGTCAGCGGCCGAATTACAACACGCTAACGATTTTCATCGAATTTACGGTCTTCGGACACATCTTGCCCACCGAACTGAAAGCTACGGAAGAGATTCCGCTCTTCGAATTAGACTCGGGGAAAAGTTCCTCCACCGGACTGAGGTTAGCCTTGCTCACCTCGAACGGTTCACATCGGTAAATATTACCATACTCTCCGGCCTCGTTCTGTGCTACGATATAAGCGTAAACCATAAGGCCCTCAGGAAGCTTGACTATATCCATCATAGAAGTATTTGCATCAAAGCCCATACTCATAATGTAAGACAAAACCACGTCGTCAGACTCACCCGAAAGATCCACATCGATCACCAACATATTCCAAACCTCGGCACACTCTTCGGAGAACTGGGGTACGTATCGCAAGAAATAGGCACCTCCGTAATCATCGGGCTTATACGTAGTCGGATCAATTGACGAAGCCTCCTCACCGTCATACAGACGGACATCCACGCTCTCCACCGTAGCATCCGAAGCGACATATTCCAACGTTTCAAAGTCCTTCACGCTGACATCCGTCGTCGGACGACCGTACTCATCCATACCGCACACGAATACGACATACCCCGTTTTAGGCAGCAAACCAGTAAGAGTGAACTCCTCCAAATCACCCGTCATCCGCTGTTTCTCCATAAACTCGGAAACAGACATCTGGTAAGCCTTGGCCAAGTTAGCGATAAAAGAGGGGAGCAGCTCTTTCAGTATCGCGGGGTCGTTTTGACATTCCGAACTATACTCTTCAGCTGTCAGCGCATAGAAGAAGTAGGGCACCTCCTTATCGGAAGGAGTAAAACTCATTGTTACGGACGTCGATTTAGGCTCAACCGTCCATTCGAAAGTACAATTCTCCTCCTCCAGGCCGGGCAACGTTTTCGTCGTAAACTCGGCAACGATTCCGTTAGCGACAATTTCAAGGTTCTCATTGACACCGGCAACGACAACCGA
>OKSM01000748.1_pt1 | contig 11005 bp, 5 predicted proteins | sample 1606281 | NCBI WGS metagenome assembly OKSM01 (sample SAMEA3879549, study PRJEB24766) | human gut metagenome | biome: human-associated habitat; feature: feces | place: USA | collected 1985/1987
CGCCCTTTGCATTTTCCGGCACCGGAATGGGCCGGGTCAGGAACTGCTCATATTCCGGCTCCTTCAGGATGCCCCACATCTGCAGAAACTGAGCCGTCAGCGAACGGACTGCCTCGCCCTCCAGCATCACGGCGGCATCCTTCCAGCGGCCATGCTTCTGGATGTGGTTGATGTACTCATCGGCCAGATTCACGCCGCCGGTAAAGCCGACCCGCCCGTCAATGACAAGAATTTTCCGGTGGTCGCGGTAATTATAGTGAGTGGAGACGAACGGCTGCACCGGGCTGAACACCTTGCACTGGATGTTCAGCTTCTCCAGCAGCCGGGGGTAATTGCGGGGCAGGGTGGAAAACTCACAGGTACCGTCGTACATCACCCGGACATCCACGCCCTGCAGCGCCTTGCGGGCCAGCACTTCCAGGATCTTGCCCCACATCAGGCCCTCGTCGATGATGAAATACTCCACAAAGATATATTCTTCTGCCGTTTCCAGCTGGCGCAGCAGTTCCTCAAACTTTGCCTCGCCGCCGGGGAAGTAGGTCATGGCGGTGTTCTGGTACACCGGAAAGCCGCCGCCCCGCCCGTACAGGTACTTTGCCAGCGAAGCCGCACCGGGTTCAAGCGCTTTCAGCTGCTCCACTGCCTTTTGGCTCTGCGGCAGCCAGCCGCGCAGCTGGTCCTCCAGCTCCAGCAGCCGCTTGCGCAGGATGTTGTGCCCGAAATTGCTCTTGACATAGAAGAACATCGGAATGCCCACCACCGGCGCAATGGCAACCACCACCATCCAGGTGATCTTGGCGCTGTTGTCCATCTTGCTGTTGAGCAGGTAGATGACCATGGCCGATGTAACGACCACGCTGCCGCCAAAGTAATGGGGCCACAGGTTGCCGAACCACCGGAAGATGCTGAACAGCAGCCCCACCTGCAGCAGCAGGAGGATCAGCACCAGGCCAAAGCGGCTGAAGATGGCGTGGATCACACCCTTCTGCCCCTTTCTCAGCAGCCGCAGGCCGCCGTCCTCAAACTGATGAACATAGCCCTTGACGTTCTGTTTCAGTTTCTCTGTTTTCATGTTCCGCCTTTCTTATTTCCGCCGCAGGGTCACCGCATAGGAGTCCTGTGCCGCGTGGCAGCGCTCCACCAGCTCCTTGGGCTGGGCGCAGACCCCGTGGTCATGCCACGGGTCATTGAACCAGTAGTTTTCCTCATCGTAGCCCACCAGCAGCAGGCAGTGCTCGTGGCACTTCCAGGCAAAGTCGGTGCCATCGGCCAGCAGCCAGTGGTCCCGCTCCTCGGGCACCGGGGTAAAATCCAGCGTTGCCCAGAACACCACCGGCATTCCCTCGTCAATAAACCGGCACAGCTGTGCTGCGGTCTCGCCGCTCACGTCCAGCACCTCGAACCGGTCCGCCGCGCCCTCGTGCGCCAGCGCGCTCTGCAAGGCCTGCACGATGCAGGGGGCATAGCAGCCGTACCCGGTGTGGTCGTGGGGGTCGCCGGGGTAGACGAACATCGGGTCAGGCCCGTAGAGCCTGCCCTCCTGTTCCCAGTAGGGGGCGTGGGGCAGGTCGCGCTCAATGAACACATCCGGGTCAATGGGGATGCCCACAGCCTGCAGCAGCATCACGCTGCTGATGCTCTCGCAGCCATTCACCCAGCGGGCAGTTTGGTCGATATACGGGGCCGGAACGATCTTTTTCATCAGGCAAACCGTGTCCGGGACGTTTACCATCCTGGCGAATTGTTCGAGCTGTTCGGTCGCAGCGCAGGCTTCGGCGTAGTCGTATTCGCGCACTTTGGCGATACGGATCCGGTCGTGTGTCGTGGGGATCGTATTTTCGGTGTTCGAGAGTACCTCCTCATACAGTTTTTCACCCGGACGCAGTCCCGTGTATTCGATCTTGATCTCTTCGCCGGGTTCGTATCCGGCCAGTTCGATCATACGTTTGGCCAGGTCGGCGATTTTCACCGATTTACCCATATCGAAAACGCAGATTTGATTGCCTGTGGAGATCGTTGCGGCTTCCATGACCAGCTGGCAGGCCTCGGGAATGGTCATGAAGAAGCGGGTGATGTCCGGATGGGTGACCGTCACCGGTCCGCCTTTGGCGATCTGTTCGCGGAAACGCGGGATTACCGAGCCGTTCGAGCCGAGGACGTTTCCGAAACGGGTGGTTACGAACTTCGTGGCCCCCTCGATCGTTCCCTGCTCGATGGCCAGCCCGAGCGATTGTACGTAAATTTCGGCCAGGCGTTTGGTACAGCCCATGATATTGGTGGGATTCACGGCCTTGTCGGTCGAGATCATCACCATCTTTTCGACGTTGTACTCCAGGCATTTCAGAGCGACGTTGCGTGTGCCGATGACATTGACCAGCACCGCTTCGCAGGGATTTTCCTCCATCAGGGGGACGTGTTTGTAAGCGGCGGCGTGAAATACGACTTGAGGATGGAACGTGCGGAAAGCGAAATCCAACCGATTGGGCAGCCGGATGTCTCCGATCACAGGGACGAATTCCAGCTTCGGGAAGCGCTCTTCGAGTTCGAGCCGCAGGTTGTGCATCGGAGTTTCGGCATTGTCGAACAGGATCAGTTTTTTGATCCCGAACGATGCCAGTTGGCGGCACAGCTCCGAGCCGATCGAACCGGCAGCGCCCGTGACCATAACGGTTTTCTCTCGGAAATTGGCCCGGATTTCGTCCAGTGAAATCTTGATTTCGGGGCGGCCCAGCAGGTCTTCGATCTTGATTTCGCGGATAGACTGCCGCATGATCTTGCCGTCGATGACTTCGTCGATAGGCGGTGCGATCAGGATTTTCAGATTGCTTTCGACGCAGTAGCGGATCAGGCGCTCCTGCTCGGCCTGTGCCTTTTCGTTGGTGGGGAACAGCACGGCATCGATGTCGTATCGTTGCCGGAGGTATCGAATGCTGTATTCATTTTCGAAATAATAGACCGGACACTCCGCGATGGTGTGGTTTTTCATGTTCCGGCCGAAAGTCAGGAATCCTACGATCTTGTAGTGCGGAGAACTCTGTAGCCGGGTGACCAGCGATACCGATTTTTCACTGAGCCCGTAAACCAATACCTGTTGTCGCTGCTTGCGGTATTTCAGGTTGTCTTTGACCAGATCGTATATGATAATCATGGCGACGCGGATCAGGATCAGTCCGCAAAGCGTCAGAAGCAGGTCGAGTAACAACAGGGCCAATATGTGCAGGCTGAACTGCGGGGCAGGCGGATAAAGCACTACGGTCAGCCCCAGCAGTATTTCCTTGCTGAAGGTCGCTACGACGAATTTCGAGAGTTCCCGCAGGGTGGAGTGGCGGATGACGGAGTGATAGGTTTTCAGCAGATAGAAGGTGACGAACGAATAAACGACCGAACAACAAAGCCATAACAGGGTGTAATCCGAGATATTGAGGTGCAGCAGCAGCTTCACCGACACCAGTGCGCATAAGGAGGCTAACCCCGATACCGCCAGGTCGATCGCAAGGATCAATCTGGTGTTCAGATAGCGTTCCAGGTGTAATTTTTCTATCAAACGGTACATAATGTTATAATAAAATATAACGCAAGAGACTTAATCTTGTTTTAGCTCCTGCCGGATATGTTATCATTTTTCGACTTTCAAAGCGCTCTCCGGTGGCGGGGAAATAAGGATCGGATGTAAAAACGAATGAAACCGTCATTTTATATTTCGACAATTACCGTGCAATTTTCTCATTGCAAAGTATTGAGCGATCAGTTTTTGGATGTCTTTTCCAGAAAACATCCCGGAATGTAGGTCGTCGCTACGGCAATGACGCCTTCCAGAGCGACGATCAGGCGGCGGTTGCCCCGGATCCGTTTGATGTATCCCTCGGCTCCCTTGAACGGGCCGCCCGTGACGCGAACCTTGTCACCCGAACGGTAGTCGATCGCTTCGTCGCTGAAATACTCCAGGTCGGGCGTGTCGGCGGAGGTAATCTGCATGAACAGCTCCATTTCCCGGTCCGGAATGGCGGCCGGCTTTTTCGTTTCGCGGTCGAAGTAGGCCATGAACGGACAACTCGCTTTCAATCGGTTCTGTAATTCGAGCAGGTAGTGCTCGCTTTGGCGGATGAACATCAGGGATGAAACGGCCGGCTTGCGCTTTCGCACTATTTTGGATCCTGTCGCTATCTCCTCCCGGAGCAGGGGAATATAACTCCTCACCCCCTCTTGCGCGAGCTGTTTTTCGAGTTCGAATACCCGATTATAAAATACTTTCAGTGCATACCAGCACTCTTCGCCGTTTTTGTCTGACATAGTTTGAAGGCGGTGTTAGGTCCCGCCGAATGTCCCGAAATCGTAATTGCAGCGCTCCGGGTGCGCCCTTTGTCTGCCGATCTTGTTTACAGGTCCGATACCTTTCCGCCTGCGGCAGCAGACCGGTGTTCCGGTCTTGCCGAATCCGACCGTAGAACTCTCTTGCAGATCTTTCGAGGTCGGGAGAGGATTCGGTGGCGTATCGATTCGCTGCCCTGTGTTTGCTTTCTCGGGGAGCGGTGTGTAAAAGTATGTACCGTATTTGTGAAAAGGGCATACTCCACAATCCCTCGCGGCTTTTGTGTGATTTTTACCGCGCAGCAACTAAAGGTTGGCCGCAGAACGAATCGCGTGCGATTCTGTTTTCGGCTCCCGGGATCTCTGTTTCTGACCCAGAAACGACACCGAACCTCTGGAAACAGAAGCCTGTCTTGCCTGGCAGGTCATTTCCGATTACAAAAGTAGAGTTTATTCGCGTAATAACCAAACAAAAAAGCGCAATTTCCCCCCCCCGGAAAAAAGTCTATATTTCAAGCTTTTACGACTGAAAAACGCATTTGTTGTGTCTTAATATGCAATCCAATGGGTTTTTTGTTCTATTGGCTTCTGCCTCCGCTATTTCGCCTGACAAGCCTGGTTTTGGAACGGTCTGTGTAATTATCCGATCTGGTTTGTTGAGGTTATCCCTCTGTTTTTCGGTTGAATAGCCTGCGTTTGTATTGGAAACCCTATTTCCCGATTTTATCGGAAGGTAGCGAAAGTATCTTCGAATAGAGGATCCGGGCGCAGGCAATCCGCTATGGCCGGGAGATGAATGACAACGATCGGATTTGATTTTTTTCCGTTGGCGTGCGTGGGCTTTTTGCACCGATTGAGAAGATAACTTTACGTCGTTGTTCGAATAAAAAAATAGGGTCGGAGTAAACTCAATCCTGTTTTATCGTTTTCCCGGTCCATCCGGGTATCTTTTGTTCTGCGGAGAGAAGGGGATTGACTTCGTGTTACCACGTGCCGCTCGTCCTTCCCATAATGGAAGAGTCCCTGCAAAGTCGATGAATAAACGGAATCCGCTCTTTACACGGATACTTTTTCACTTTTCCGGAGTGCGGGAACTCGCTTGCAGACGCTCTAGAAAAATAAAAAGGTTACGCATCTGTCGTAACCTTTTTTATTTGTAAAATCTTAATTTGCGGAGAGTGGGGGATTCGAACCCCCGGTACAGTAATCCCGTACGTCAGTTTAGCAAACCGGAGAACTGAAAAATTTTATACAAATAATTCTTGCGATTTTTTGTGTCTGTTCTCGTGCTTGTATCTTACACTGCAAAAGTAAGTTATAAATTTATATTATGCAAATAATATGATAGGGAAAATTATGTATCTATGTAGAAAATATCGGGATGAAATTATTTTTGGAAAACTATTAGAAAACCTTTTGGATATGAAAAAACCACCGAAAAAATCGGTGGTTTTCATTTTGCGGAGAGGACGAGATTCGAACTCGTGGTGCGAGTTACCTCGCACGCCGGTTTAGCAAACCGGTGGTATAAGCCACTCACCCACCTCTCCGGGCCTGCTTATACCCCATAATCGGGAAGCGGGAACAAAAGTAAGGCAAAAATGCCAAAATACCAAATATTGCGGGCAAGAATTTTTTTAGATGAGTAGAATCGGAGTGATCTCAAAAATAAATAAAAACCAAGAGGGTGTAGCAAACAGTTCTAACCAATGACAGTACCGCCTTTCGGGGTTCCAGTTTTTACCAATGACAGATGGCTCAGCATCCAGTCTTAACCGATACATTTGCGCTCCCTCTTGGAGACCTATTTTGTGATGCGACTTCTTCTTTCAGGGCTTTTCATCAAATAGTAAACTTTGTTGAGACCGTATTTACGGACGATTATCACTCGTTGAGGCAGAATTGGTCCTAATAATGTTCGTTGTAAATGCGGCGGCTCGGTCTCGGACCGACAAAAACACAATCCGAGGTTTACCGAGGCGTAAAAATCGCTTGCCGTAGTTCGAGACATATCCAATGATACTCTGCGACGAATGGTACTTATTTTAAGGAAACCGTCTTTAACTTGTGTCCCTTGTAGCGTGTCGATCGGAAGAACCGTATATATTTTTGGTGTCTGATATTGTATTTGATACATATAAATAAAACGTCTGGCAATCGTTTCCAGATCATACGGAAACTTGATCCATTCTCCGTGATATTCCGAAATTAAGTCGGCGACAGCCACTGGTACTGTGTCGTTCCATGTCCAACGTGGGTGGTCATTGAATTTTTCGGTAAATACGGTTTTCTGCGGATACCGTTCTTGTGAAGAAAGTTTATAGGACGGGTTTCCCACGATATGCCAACCTATTTGTTTTTTTGTGGGCTTTTGCATGATTATTTTATGTGAACGGGAATTACACCTTGCCAGCCCGATATATAAGTTGGGTAAGATTCGATTGAAATGTTCGAGACTGCATAGCGGACGGAAATAAATGTCGCCGTTCATTATTGCCGCTGTCTCGTTCGTAAAATGTGTGCTTTTATCCTGTCGTTTGTAACTTATTTTCACGATTAGTCCGGGCAATATTCCGTTATCGGGCGATTCTCCCGATACCGTTGATGCCGGGACATAGAGCTTGTGCGTAGCAGGGTCTTTCTTTACCTCAACGGTATATTCCACGGTTTTGCTTGCGGCCTTTATGCCTCCGAGTACGGTTTCCGATGCTGCGGGCAGCGAATATGGGGCCGGAATATCGGGTTTGTTATTGAGGTCATTGTAGTCGTTGCTGGTTGCTACGGCTCCGAGTTTTGGAATTTGGGGATAGTCTGGCACGTATAATTTGTGTGTGTTGGGGTCTATGCGTACTTCGACGCTGTATCCGTCGGTTTTCCCCTCGGCTTTTATCCCGCCCAGCTCTGTGGCCGATGCCGGAAGAATCTCTTTCGAGCAATATTCCAGACTGTTCCACCTCGTTACGCCGTCGCCGAATTTCATACGCCGTGTATCGAGTTCTATGCCGAGTTCTCCTTCCCGTAATATGGGATTGACTTCTGCCCAGCGAGCCGCTGTCGCCCGCCTGTGTTGAAATCGGGTGTGTATGGTTATCAGTTCATTCATCATGCGTTTCCTCCATCCATTACAAAGGTGTTTGCGGTGTCTTGCAAGTAATTGGTTACTCGCTCATTCGTATAGTAAAGATTTTTTTTGCCCTCGTTCACATTGTCGGTCGTAAGTGTTTGCTGAGGGATCAGTGCCTCGTTGAGCTTTCCGCCCTCCCCGATTACGGGTATTTGTCCTGCTTCGGTGCCCGTGTTGCACGCGGCCGCCGTTCCTGCGTCTTTAATTTTAGATAAAGACAGCTCAGGGATGTCCTGTTCTTCGAGTGGTTTCAACGATGTTTCGATAGATATGTCCTTACTACCGTCGAAGGTCGTGTTTCCCGTGATGGCTCCTGCCAATGTAACAGCTCGGGCCGTTTTGAGCTTGTCGGCTGAGAGTGCCTTATCGACATATCCGGTCTTGGCACCGGCTTCGCTTTCCTTTGCAAAATCCTTTGCCAGCATCGCCCCTTTTGCTGCGAGAGCCTCGGCCGTGATGAGTTGGAGCCACTCGCGGTTGTCGCTCTCCCGTTGGATCAATATGTAGATTTCGGGAGAGGACGCAGAAAGGTCGATCCAAAATGTCCCCTCCTCGTAGGTATGTTGGCTTCCATCCGAAGGCGCCGTGCTCTGAATGATAACGGATTGTCCGCCGAATTTGGGGAGGTCGTTCCATTTCGTCGAGCCATCGCCGAATTTGAGGTAGAGTTTGTCTGTACTATATCCGGCTTCGCCTTTCAGCAGCACGGGATTCGCCGATACCCAATTCGCTTCGGTATCGTTGCGGACGATGATTTTGCTTTTTACCGTTATCGTGGCCATGTAGTTTAGAATTGTGCGTTTCCGCCGTCGATTATTTTGATGTCGTTGTAGTCGGGGCCGACCGTGCGATAGTTTTGTGCCGGCGCGTCCCAGCGATAAAACCGGTTCGTTGATTCATCCAGATAGAGCATGTCGTTATTCCCCTGTTTCGGGAAGGTAGCCAGCGATGCGTAACTGCGGAATGCGACGGCCGGTACTCCGTCGATCACCTATACGGTCCCGACAGCCGTCGCCGACCAGCAGGATTTGCTGGTCGCTGCTACCTCCGGGATGGCCGGCAATACCGCTGCGGCGGCTCCGTTGAGTTTCGCTCACGCGCTCACTGCCGTACGCTTCACTACGGGCGACGATATGATGTCCGGGCGCATTACGAAAATCACGCTCAAGGGCGTTTACGGTTCCGGTTCGCATACGATGGGTTCCGATTCGTGGAACGGTTACGGCGCTACGACAGACTTTTCGCAGACACTTGCGGCTACTGTGGACGGGTCTGCGGACCAGGAGATCACTCCTGTCGCAGCGACCTTCATGATGTTGCCGCAGACGCTTCCGTCGGGCGCTTCGATCGAGGTCGTCTATACGGACGACCTGACTTCGACACAACGAACTTTAACCGCCTCTATCGCAGGCAGCCAATGGCCGATGGGCAGAACCGTCACTTACCGGATTTCGACGTCGAGCATCGTAATCACTCCGACTTTTACCGTGACGGCTCCGGCCGATTTTACCTATGCCGGAGGCAGCAAAAATTATTCGGTGACCAGCTATGCCGCCGTTTCCCGTCCGGGCGATGCTACGCGAACCGTTCCGGTGGCCTGGACCGCCGAATTTGTCGAGGATGACGGCAGCGGGGGCTACAACGTGATCGCCCGTCCGGAATGGCTCACAGCTTTTACCGCGAGCGGCAACGGCGGTACGTCGGCCACGTCGTTCTCGGCTACGATTGCGGCCCAAACGGGTGTCACTTCCAATCCGCATAACGAAACTTTGAAAACGGCATCTTCTGTCAGCGGCACGTACGATCTTTCGACCTCCGGCGGCACGACCGCGATGCAGACCGCCAACTGTTACGTCATCAACGCCCCGGGACAGTACTCCCTGCCGTTGGTCTATGGTAACGCTATCAAGGACGGCGGTACGAACGCTTCGGCCTACACTTCGCAGTCCAGCGGAACATACGTATTGAAGACCTTCGTAAACCATCTCGATGCGGCTATCACCGATCCCTATATCTATAACAATGCGGGGTGTACGCCCCTGGATGCCGTACTCGTTTGGCAGGACGAGGAAAATCTGGTGACGAATGTCCGGCTTTCGTCCGACAAGCACAGCCTGACCTTCGACGTGCCGCAAGCGACGATCAAGCAGGGCAACGCTATCGTGGCCGTGCGTGACACGGACAGCCGTATCATGTGGAGCTGGCATATCTGGGTGACGGACTACGAGCTGGGCAGCGATGTCAGGACCGTGACCAACTACCAGGGTATAGCGTATAAAATGATGCCGGTCAATATCGGCTGGTGCGATGCGGAAACCACCGCCTACGACGCCCGCAGCGTGAAGGTTCGCTTCACGCAGGCGGAGACCGGTGCCATGCAGGTCATAACGCTCACCCAGGCATCGCATTCGGTCGTAAATTTCGGTAACCAGCCTTATTTCCAGTTCGGACGCAAGGACCCGATGTTGGCCGGTATTCGCAACGCTTCCGGCTCCACAGTCGATAAGGGCTGCTATTCCGACGGCTATGCGTTCGACAAATCGGGAACCGGCAAGGTCGCCATCGGCGTTTCCATCCAGCATCCGCATATATTCTACAATTACGGCAGTTCATCGATCTACGATTGGTGCGCCACGTCCTATTCCAATCTTTGGAGCGGCGACAATACGGTGACGACGGCTAACGACAATGCGGTGGTTAAGACGATTTACGATCCTTCGCCCGTCGGCTACCATCTGCCTTCGTCGAACGCCTTTACGGGCTTTACGTATAACGGCAGCAATGTTTCCGGGTCTTCTTACTTCGGCTCCCGATTCAATTCGCCCTATACCTCCACCACCGATTTTACCGATAATTTCGGTTGGGAGTTTTATTGTAACAAGATGACGGGCGAGGGGAGCTACGACACTGCGGGCGGTACGATCTTCTTTCCGGCTTCGGGCTATCGCAGCTACTCGGCGGGCACGGTGAACAACGTCGGCAGCCTCGGCTACTTCTGGTCGGCCGTGCCGTACTCGACGAGCTACGGCCGTAGCCTGAGCTTCCGCTCGTCGTACATCTACCCGCTGAGCATCAACTACCGCTCCGACGGCTTCGTGGTGTGTCCCGTCCAAGAATAGGCGCGAAGCGACCATCCGATTCATTGGATTGATTTCCTGCTGTTCGCAGCCGCAGGGTTTTATCCTTCGGATCACGCTGCACCGCAGCAATATCACCTTTCTGCATGGGTTTACGATTGTGGAAAAACGGACGTTTCGGGGAGATGCTCCGATTTTGAAGATATGAAATGACGGGAAATCCGGACAGACCGGCTTTGCGGAGGCGCATCGATGCAGGCCGGCTCTTTTCGGGTTTCTTATTAAATCCCAGCGGTATCCGCCGGGATTTTCTTATGCAGGACGATGGGATCAAACAGGTGGGCCTTAAAATAATTCATATTATCGCTATTTGAATACCAATAGATAAATTACGCGATTCTTCTCAATAGAAATTTTTTGTAAGTTAAAATTTTCTTACATTTGTGATATAAAGATATGGATATTCAAATAGACTATACTTCAAAATTCATTTTTA
>OKSM01000750.1_pt1 | contig 10990 bp, 2 predicted proteins | sample 1606281 | NCBI WGS metagenome assembly OKSM01 (sample SAMEA3879549, study PRJEB24766) | human gut metagenome | biome: human-associated habitat; feature: feces | place: USA | collected 1985/1987
TCTCTTGCTATGTCTGTCTGCCCTCGATATAGAGGATTAGGCATTGGAACTTCATTATTGAAACAACTATTACAAGTAGAAAGATTGGCTGGATATTCAAAAATATCCCTGTCCGTTCAGAAAAGTAATTATGCAGTGAAAATGTATGAGAAAGTGGGATTTACTGTTGTTGACGAAAATGATGAGGAGTATATTATGATTGTAAATCTATAAAAAATACAGTTTGCATAACAAATAACCTAACCCCAATTTAATATTCACAGTTTTACCCAGCAGGAAATTATTTAGGTTTCCTGCTTTTCTTTTATCCAAAAACCGAAAGGAGGACAGAACACCATGCCAACCAAAGCTGAACTGTATGCGCAGATGGCGGACAAGGTGGCAACACAGCTCACGGGGAGCTGGCAGGAATGGGCAGGGTTTCTCACCACTGCTTCCCGCCTTTACAAGTACCCGTTCCATGAGCAGTTGATGATCTACGCCCAGCGCCCGGACGCTACCGCCTGTGCAGAGTACGATTTGTGGAATGAAAAGATGGGCCGGTATGTAAGGCGCGGCTCCAAGGGAATTGCTCTGGTGGACGATTCCGGGGACAGGCCCCGCCTGCGCTATGTTTTTGATATTTCCGACACCGGAACCCGTGAACATTCCCGCACTCCCTGGCTGTGGCAGCTGGAGGAGCGCCATTTGGATTCGGTGCAGGCCATGCTTGAGCGCACCTATGATGTTTCCGGTGATGACCTTGCCGGACAGCTCACCGAGGTAGCCGGAAAACTGGCTGAGGAATACTGGACGGAGCATCAGCAGGACTTCTTCTATATCGTTGACGGTTCCTTTTTGGAGGAATATGATGAGTTTAACATCGGAGTACAGTTCAAGGCAGCAGCCACCGTCAGCATCACTTACGCTTTGATGTCCCGCTGTGGACTGGAGCCGGAACGCTACTTCGACCACGAAGATTTCATGGCGATCTTTGATTTCAACACCCCGTCCACCATCGGGGCGCTGGGAACAGCGGTCAGCCAGATCAACCAGCAGGTGCTGCGGCAGATCGGCGTTACCGTCCGAAATGCAGAGCGCGAAGCCAACCAAGAAAGGAGCAAACAAGATGAACAATCCCATGACCTATATCCAGAACGGAGACTATCTGATTCCCGACCTGAAGCTGAGCCAGCAGCCGGAGAAACCCCTGGGCAAGTACGGCAGGATGAGGAAAACCTACCTGAAGGAACATCGTCCCATCCTCTACAACCAGATGTTGCTGAGCGAGAAGCTGTACCCGCACCTTCTGGAGATCGACGAGACCGCCCAGAGCAGACTGGAGCAGATGATGCCCCAGCTGGCGAAGGAAGCGGGAGCCACCGAGGAACTGAAAGCCAGCGATCCCATGAAGTGGGTGGGGCTGATGAACACCTGCAAAGCTCAGGCCGAGGAAATCCTGATGGCGGAGCTTATCAACAGCTGACTCTAAACCTGTTCCTCTCCGAAGCGGAACAGATCCAATCCATAGATGAAGCAGAGAATGTAGCGCATACATCCTCTGCTTTTTCTTTTGCCCAAAATGACATCGACCATGTGCTGCGTTTGGGCGGCAATACAGACCGTCAAAGGGAGCGTGTGGTTGCAGCCTTTGAAAAGCAGAAAACCACCGCTGAGATTGCCGAGATACTGAAAACGCTGTACCACGGCGGCAATGGCCTTGGCAGTGTGAGCGCATGGTATGCCGAGGATGGTATCCATCTTTCCCATGGGAAGTCTGTCCGTTATGACAGGTCTGCCCAGGTCATTTCCTGGGAGAGCGCCGCAGAGCGTATCGGGGAGCTTTTGGAGAGCGGCCAGTTTGCCTCCAATGTGGAGCTTGCAGAAGCGGCAGGCTATGAACGCTCCCTCCTCTCGGAAAAGCTCTGGCATCTGTATCACGATCTCAGTGAGGACGCCAGAAAAGCCGGATATTTGTCCTGCCTGTCAGAGATCAAAGGCAATGGTTTCCCAGAGGAGACCCGCCGCCTGACGGAGCAGCTGAGTGACCCGGCTTTCCGCCAGACCCTCAAGGAAGAATACGCTGCCTTCTGGACTGCCTATCAGCAGGACCGTGACCTGTTGCGTTTTCACTATCATAGACCGAGGGAGATCTGGGAGAACCTGAAGGACCTTGACCTGCCCCGCAGGACCTTTTCTTCAGAGCTTTCCAAAGTGCCAACCGTCCAGCACTTTATTACCGAGGATGAGATCGACGCCGCCATGACCGGCGGAAGCAGTTTCGCCGGAGGAAAAGGCCGTATCTATGCGTTCTTCATGGCAAACCATACGGATAAGGAGAAAGTGAGATTCCTCAAAGACGAGTATGGCATTGGCGGACGCTCTCATGCCTTGTCCGGTGCAACACACAGCGGCGAAGATCACGATGGGAAAGGACTGCACTATAAAAAGCAGGACTGCCCGGATGTTCACTTGAACTGGGAAAAGGTTGCCAAGCGCATTACCTCACTTGTCCAGAAAGACCGCTATCTTACCGAACAGGAACAGGCACAGTATGACAAGATCCAGTCTGAACAGGAACTGGCCGAAGAAGATGCCATTCAAGCCCAGCAGCCGGAGATGGAGGAAGAAACGCCAAAGCCTACCCTTGGGGAGCAGTTTGAGCAGTATAAGCCTGTGGTGACTGCCGCTATTTCCGAGGATGCCGCATACCGCAATGCCTGCGGGCATTCTGACCGTGAAAATGCTGTCATCGAGGGCAATGCCGCTGTGCGCCGTGCGGTTCTTGGTTCTAAGGATATGGAGCTGATCCGACTCTATTCGGATGTGCCGGAGTTCCGTCAGCGTTTACACCGGGAAGTGATCGACGAGACCTATCCAAAGCTCCATGAGCTTCTGCGCCCTCTTTCTCAGGAAGATATTGATACTGCCCTTTGTGCATGGAACGGCAATATCGAGAGTAAACACGCTGTTGTCCGCTATATGAAAGACCATGCAAGAGAAAAAGATACCGCCGCATGGCTGGCTCAGGAATACGGCGGCAGTAACAGCAACAGCCTGTTCGTTGTCCGTGCCGGCAGCCCGGAGGAAACGCAGCTGCCCTGGCCGAAGGTACAGCGCAGGCTTGCCCAGCTCATTCAGGAGGACCGGTTCTATACCGAAGAAGAACAGAACCGTTTTGACGACATCGACCCAATCGCCATCCGGGAAGCTCTGGAAGAAAGAGGGATCGTCAACGGACAGGTGGCAGACCCGGAAAAACTGGACAATGCCCCGTTTATCCAACAGGTGATGTCAGATGCAGAGCAGATCGCAGATGCCGAGACAGAGCAGACTTCCGAAGTTTCCATTTCCGATGAGGAATATGACGCAGTTCGCCGCCCAATTCCGCAAAGAACCTCCTATGACCCAGCCGCCCCGGTCTATGCCGTGGGCGATACCGTGTATATCGAGGATGACGCCTATCAGATCACAGAGCTGCGGGAGGACACCGTACAGCTTCTGCCCACCGGGATGGTATATCCCATCTACCGGGCAGAGCGCAAAGAACAGTTCGAGCAGCTGCTTCGGGCAGACCGCCGCAATGCTTACTATACCGAGTTTCTTCCTATTGACCCGGACAAGGCAGATCAGGACTTGCGGGATGTATTGGCTCATGGACTGATGGATGAAGCGGATAAAAAGCAGATTTCCACGCTGCTGCAATCCGGCAGGAGCAACAGCGAGATCGCCTACTGGCTGAGCAGAGCCTATTCCGGTGAGATCGAGACACTGAATCTGGAGACCGGCGATATTGCCGATTACCGTACCACGGCACAGGGCATAGAACTGGAAGTCATGGATGCAGAGGAAAAGCGTCTGGCTATGCTGTATTTCCGCTGGGATGAGGTTGCGCCTTTGCTGCGCGGGATGTATGCCCGTCAGCAGGACGGTTTTGGACAGGAACAGCCCCAACCGGCTACCGAATCCCCGACCTTCCATTCCGAGACCATGGCCGTCTATCCGGGCGATAAGAACAATCTGCCTTATGATGTGGTGGTGGAACGACTGCATATCGAGGAGCCGGAGCCACCAGCCCCTGTGACTGAGCCGGAGAAAACCTTTGAGGAAGTGTTGGATGAACACCCGGTTTCCATTCAGGTCAATGGCCAGTGGCAGACCTTTCCCAATGCCAAAGCTGCCGAGGAAGCATCTTATGAGGAATACAAGGCTAACCTGCGCCGCAATGCAAAAAACTTCCGCATTACCGATGAGCATTTGGGCGAAGGCGGTCCGAAAGCCAAGTTCCAGGCAAATGTCAATGCGATTCGTTTGCTGAAAGAGCTGGAAGCTGCCGGACAGCAGGCAAGCCCCGAACAGCAGGAGGTTCTTTCTCGATATGTGGGCTGGGGCGGTCTCTCTGATGCGTTTGACCCGGAGAAACCGGCATGGGCTTTAGAGTATGCCCAGCTAAAAGAACTGCTGACCCCGGAGGAATATGCCGCCGCCAGAAGCTCTACCCTCAACGCCCATTACACCAGCCCTACGGTCATTCAGGCCATCTATGAAGCGGTGGACCGTATGGGATTTGAGACCGGAAATATTCTGGAGCCGTCTATGGGTGTGGGCAATTTCTTTGGTATGCTGCCGGAGAAAATGCGAAACAGCCGTCTGTACGGCGTGGAGCTGGACCCTGTTTCCGGGCGCATCGCAAAGCAGCTCTATCCCAAGGCGGACATCACAGTAGGCGGCTTTGAGACCACCGACAGGCGTGACTTCTTTGACCTTGCCATCGGCAATGTACCTTTCGGTCAGTATCAGGTCAACGACAAAGCCTACAACAAGCTGAATTTCAGTATTCATAACTATTTTTTTGCCAAAGCACTGGATCAGGTGCGTCTCGGCGGTGTGGTAGCTTTTGTGACCTCTCGATATACCATGGACGCCAAGGATTCCACCGTGCGCCGCTATCTTGCCCAGCGTGCCGAGCTGCTGGGAGCTATCCGTCTGCCTAATGACGCGTTCAAAAAGAATGCCGGTGCCGAGGTGGTATCGGACATCATCTTCCTCCAAAAGCGGGACCGCCCGCTGGACATCGTGCCGGAATGGACCCAGACCGGACAGACGGAGGACGGGTTTGCCATCAACCGGTATTTTATCGACCACCCGGAAATGGTGCTGGGCAGACAGGAGCCGGTAAGCACTGCTCATGGTATGGACTACACCGTGAACCCTATCGAGGGACTGGAGCTTTCCGACCAGCTGCATGATGCTGTGAAGTACATTCATGGCACTTATCAGGAGGCAGAGCTGCCGGAGCTGGGCGAAGGCGAAGCTATTGACACCTCCATTCCTGCCGACCCCAATGTGAAGAACTATTCCTATGCCATTGTAGACGGGCAGGTGTACTACCGGGAAAACAGCCGTATGGTGCGCCCTGACCTCAACGCCACCGCCGAAGCCCGCGTGAAAGGTCTTGTGGGACTGCGTGATTGTGTGCAGGAACTGATCGACCTTCAGATGGATGCAGCGGTTCCGGACAGCACCATTACCCAAAAGCAGGCGGAACTGAACAGCCTCTATGACAGCTTTTCTGCCAAATACGGTCTCATCAATGACCGTGCAAACCGTCTGGCCTATGCAGACGATTCTTCCTATTACCTGCTCTGTGCGCTGGAAGTCATCGACGAGGACGGAAAGCTGGAACGCAAGGCAGATATGTTCACCAAGCGGACCATCAAGCCCCATCAGGCGGTGGCTGTGGTGGATACGGCAAGTGAAGCACTGGCGGTGTCCATCTCGGAAAAAGCCTGCGTGGATATGGACTATATGAGCCAGCTTACCGGAAAAACAAAAGAAGAACTGGCCGGAGAGCTGCAAGGCGTGATCTTCCGTGTACCGGGACAGCTGGAACAGGACGGCACACCCCATTTTGTGACTGCTGATGAATACCTGTCCGGGAATGTGCGCCGCAAGCTGCGTCAGGCGCAGCGGGCGGCACAGCAGGACCCTTCTTTTGCAGTCAATGTGGAAGCTCTTACCGCCGCCCAGCCCAAAGACCTGGATGCGTCGGAGATCGAGGTGCGCCTTGGTGCCACCTGGATCGACAAGGAATATATCCAGCAGTTTATGTACGAGACCTTCAACACCCCGTTTTATCTCCAGCGCAGTATCGAGGTCAACTATTCGTCCTTTACCGCTGAATGGCAGATCAAGGGGAAATCTTCTGTATCCTACAACGATGTGGCAGCTTATACCACCTATGGGACCAGCCGCGCCAATGCTTATAAGATTTTGGAGGACAGTCTGAACCTGCGGGATGTCCGTATCTATGACACCATAGAGGACGCAGACGGAAAAGAGCGCCGCGTGCTGAATGCCAAGGAGACCACCCTGGCTGCTCAAAAACAGCAGGCTATCCGGGAAGCCTTTAGGGACTGGATCTGGAGAGACCCGGAGCGCCGCCAGACTTTGGTGCGCCAGTATAACGAAGAAATGAACTCTACCCGTCCCCGCGAGTATGATGGCAGCCATATCACTTTTGGGGGCATGAACCCGGCCATTACCCTGCGGGAACACCAGAAAAGCGCCATCGCCCATGTGCTGTATGGAGGAAATACCCTGTTGGCACATGAAGTAGGCGCAGGCAAAAGTGCGACACGTTCGTAACTGAAAAGGTTACGCACAAGTCAGCTAACAATAGAATCGGGAACTGGAAAGGAGTCCCTGAAAAGACTTGGAGAACTAATATTCCGATAGGTGGAATGATGGGGTAACGCCCTGAAACGCCTACCTTATAAACTGCGATATGCGGCAGTCCTCTGTAACAAGGATTGCGGTATAACGCTCGCTAAAGTCGGCGGAAATGTACCCAAACAGGTTATGCCGTGGAAAGCATCTCAGCGGTGGGATGTGTGCATGATACGCCGGAGGTCTAAAAACTGCCTATGGTCAGAATGTCACGATGACTGACGAAATCCCGAATGTACGGGTCTAAAAGGCGCAGGAGCAGAAATGTTCCTTTCCGATTACGGAAGTATGTGAGGATGAGTAAGAATTTTTACTATGAAAGTCCTTGCGGTGTTACAGGCACCGCCCAGCATACAGGCTCAGAGGGACACCTAAGGGTAGATATGTACAGATAGGAATATTGGAACGTGGAAAGGCTGGAACACGGAGCCAGTTACAGGCTATGAGGTGTTGGATTGGAAAGCGCATTGCGTATAACAATCCTTTATCCAGCTGAGAGAGATGGCACAGTACCGTTGAAGCCGTAGAAATACGGTGGAGGGATGGCCATTAGTCGTCAGCAATCAATAAATTGAAAACTATACAGACACAAAGGTTCGAGTATGACTAAGAAAAGCGAAATCCCCCATACAAGGAGGAAAGTACCTGACTTTGGCAAACAAGAAGAAACCCTTGAAGAAACAAAAAATCCGCAATTCCGAATACTACGATATGCAGCTCGCTCTTGACGAATTGTATGCCGCAAGTGTCAAGGGGCAACGGTTCTGCAATCTGGTGGAACTAATAAAACGCCCCGAAAACATCAAGCTGGCCTACAGAAATATCCGAAAGAACAGCGGCAGTCGAACGGCGGGTGTGGATAATAAGACAATAAGCGATTTGAACAAATGGAACGAAAATGCTCTGGTCGCCCATGTTCAGCGTAAGCTGGACTGGTATGTTCCTAATGCTGTCCGCAGAGTTGAGATACCAAAGGACAACGGTAAAACCCGCCCCCTTGGAATCCCTACGATTATGGACAGGCTCATTCAGCAATGTATTCTGCAAGTATTAGAACCTATCTGTGAAGCAAAATTCTTCAAGCGAAGCAATGGCTTCAGGCCAAACCACAGTGCGGAAAATGCCATTGCCCAAGCGGAAAGAATGATACAGAACGTCGGTTGTCATTACGTCATTGATATCGATATTAAATCTTTCTTTGACAATGTGAACCACGGCAAGCTGCTGAAGCAGATGTGGACACTCGGTATCCGGGACAAAAAGCTGTTATCCATCATTTCTACCATGTTAAAGGCAGAAGTGGCTGGAATCGGTTTTCCCGAAAAGGGCACGCCGCAGGGCGGTATCATCTCCCCGCTGCTGTCAAACATCGTCCTGAACGAACTGGACTGGTGGATTGTCAGCCAGTGGGAAGAAATGCCTACCCAAAGGAACTATGTACACAGAATCTATGCGAATGGAACCCCTGATAAAAGCAGTACCATCCGAACCCTGCGCAACTACACGAATCTGAAAGAGTGCTATGTTGTCCGCTATGCAGATGATTTCAAAATCTTCTGTAAAAAGCGGTCAGATGCAGTCAAGCTGTTCGAGGCAACGAAACAATGGCTTTTGGAACGTCTGGGACTGGAAACCAGCCCGGAGAAATCGAAAATCGTAAATCTGAAACGCCATTATTCCGAGTTTCTGGGCTTTAAGCTGAAAGTTCGAACAAAAGGAAAGAAGCCAGATGGACAACCAAGGTATGTAGTAGAAGCACATATCAAGGATAAGGCATTGTTGAAAATCCGGGAGAAAAGCAAGGAAATCATTGGGCAGATACGGCAGACCTATGACCCAGGAATGGAATATCGTCTGATACAGAAATACAACTCCTATGTCATGGGCGTTCATAACTATTACAGCATTGCAACCCATGTGAATATTGACTTTCATAAAATCGCTTTCGATGTCAAAAAGAGCCTTTACAACAGATTGAAGCACAGACTGCAAAAGAGCGGTCAAATCACAAACAGGTATATCAAGGAGAAATACGGCACAAGCCGGGAGGTGCGTTATCTGAATGGTCATGCCATCGTCCCGATTGCCTATGTTCAGCATAGAGTACCTATGGATAAGAAAAGTCGGGTAAACAAGTACACGCCAGAAGGACGGGTTGAGATTCATAAGAATCTTGCTGGTATCAATATGGCAGTACTCTATCATCTGATGAACAATCCATGCGGTAAGCAAAGTGTGGAATACAACGATAACCGCATTGCGCTCTATGTTGCACAGAAAGGAAAATGTGCCGTCTCCGGTGTGGAACTGGAAGCAAAGCAAGTGGACTGTCACCACAAAAAGCCATTGGTGCTTGGGGGCAATGACAGCTACCAAAACCTGATTATTGTCTCCGCTGTGGTTCACATTCTCATTCATTCCAGTAATGAGCGCACCATCCGAAAATACCTGAAAGTGCTGAACCCGGATAAAAAGCAGTTGGCAAAGCTCAATAAACTTCGTGTGATGGCAGAAATGCAGGAACTCGTTTTCTAAAGGGCAAATCTGTTTGATGTATAGATTGTCATAAAAAAATGCTGACGATGGAAAGCCGTGTGATGGGAAACTGTCACGCACGGTTTGGAGCGGGGGAAAATCTGGAGGAACGGATATGCAGCCTGCGGCTGCATATCCCGCCCAAAGGATTACCTATCGCTATCTTTTGAAATGGTAGCTGCTTCGATGGAAGCCAAACGCCTGGGACTGTGCCAGAAATCTCTCTTTGTGGTTCCAAACCATCTGACCGAGCAGTGGGCGTCGGAGTTTCTGCGTCTCTATCCTTCCGCCAATATCTTAGTCACCACAAAAAAGGACTTTGAGACCCATAACCGAAAGAAGTTCTGCGCTCGTATTGCGACGGGTGATTATGATGCCATTATCATGGGACACAGCCAGTTTGAGCGTATCCCCATCAGCCGGGAGCGTCAGGAACGGCTTCTCTATGAGCAGATCGACGAGATCACCGAGGGCATCGCAGAGGTGCAGGCCAGCGGCGGCGAGCGTTTTACCGTCAAGCAGCTGGAGCGTACCAGAAAGTCTCTGGAAGCCAGACTGGAAAAGCTGCAAGCCGAGGGGCGAAAAGACGATGTGGTAACCTTCGAGCAGCTGGGTGTGGACCGTTTGTTTGTGGACGAGGCCCACAACTATAAAAACCTGTTTCTATACACAAAAATGCGGAATGTGGCTGGTCTTTCCACATCGGACGCGCAGAAATCCTCCGATATGTTTGCCAAGTGCCGCTATATGGATGAGATCACCGGAAACCGTGGCGTGATTTTTGCCACCGGCACCCCGGTCAGCAACTCCATGACCGAGCTTTACACCATGCAGCGTTACCTTCAGTATGAACGCCTGCAAGAACTGAACATGACCCACTTCGACTGCTGGGCTTCCCGATTTGGGGAGACCGTCACAGCATTGGAGCTGGCACCGGAAGGCACCGGCTACCGGGCAAGAACGAGATTCAGCAAGTTCTTTAATCTGCCGGAGCTGATGAACCTGTTCAAAGAAGTGGCGGACATCAAGACCGCCGACCAACTGAACCTGCCCACCCCGGAGGTGGAATACCACAACATCGTGGCGCAGCCTACCGAACATCAGCAGGAAATGGTCAAGGCCCTTTCGGAGCGCGCATCGCTGGTACACAGCGGAACCGTTGACCCGTCCCAGGACAATATGCTCAAGATTACCTCGGATGGCCGTAAGCTGGGCCTGGACCAGAGAATCGTCAACCAGATGCTGCCGGATGAACCTGGCACAAAGGTCAATCAGTGCGTGGACAACATCATGCAGATCTGGCGGGACGGCAAAGCTGACAAGCTGACCCAGCTGGTGTTCTGCGACATTTCTACACCGCAGGCAAAAGCTCCTGCAAGCAAGGCGGCGAAAACGCTGGATAATCCACTGCTTCACGCATTGGAAGGCGCTGTGCCTCTGCCGGAGCAGGAACCGGTCTTTACGGTATATGACGATATTCGTCAGAAACTCATTGCTCAGGGAATGCCTGCCGACCAGATCGCTTTTATCCATGAAGCCAACACCGAAGTGCGGAAAAAGGAGTTGTTCTCTAAAGTCCGTACCGGTCAGGTGCGTGTCCTTTTGGGCAGCACCGCCAAGATGGGCGCAGGCACCAATGTGCAGGACCGTCTGGTGGCACTTCATGACCTGGACTGTCCGTGGAGACCGGGAGATGTAGGACGGATTTTGCGGACATTCAAAATAAAAAAGAATGTGGAGGTAACAG
>OKSM01000754.1_pt1 | contig 10944 bp, 4 predicted proteins | sample 1606281 | NCBI WGS metagenome assembly OKSM01 (sample SAMEA3879549, study PRJEB24766) | human gut metagenome | biome: human-associated habitat; feature: feces | place: USA | collected 1985/1987
CTGTCATTCCCATCATATATATATATTGTCTTGCTTTCATATTCTATTCCTCCGTTAAGATTTTCAATCTTCAACAAACGCTGCGCCTCGGCATAACCGGAACAAGTTCCGTTCTGCTCTCGGCTTGCAGTTTATTTAGAATAACTTCCATACCAATGTCACACCGGCGTTGATGGGGCCACACCAATTTTTTGTCTCGTTGCCACAGCGTACGCGCACACCATCGATGACTTCATATTTTTCGAAATCGGCATTCAGGTAGCCCAAGCCGAGGTTGAAATCAAGCGTCAGTGCCTTGTTCAGCCGTAGCTGATAGCCGGTGGTGATGCCGCCACCCATCAGGTCGCCTTGCTTGCCTGTTTCGGAGATCTTGTAGTTGAACTGTCCGGCCTTGAACATCGCACCCAGATACCAGGCTTTCTTCTCACCCATGTAATAACGTATTTCCGGAGCCACTTCCCAGAGTGCATAGCGGCGGTCCTTGTCGCTCCACGTCCAAGAAGTCCATGAGCCGTTTACGGCAATGCCCCACGATGGGCAGATGCGCCATTCAAGTCCTAAATCGGGTGTCAGGGTAGCCCAGCGCAACAGGTTGGTACGCAGGGAGAGATGATAATCATTTGTGATTTTGGTTTCCGACGGCGTGTAGGTAAGTGTATTTTGTTGAGCGGCTTTCTCGGCTTCAGCCTTGCGCTGCTCTTCGGCACGCCGTTCCTGTTCGGCACGCGTCTCGGTTTCTAAGCGTTCGGCTTCTGCCCTGCGTCGCGCTTCCGCTTCCGCTTCCGCTTCTGCATCCATTGCGGCTGTTTCCTTTGCGGGTATCGTTAGGCGCACGATGACAAAATCACCCCCTGTCGCATGATTGTGGGTAATGAAGTTTTCTTCCTTGATTTTCGCGCGTGTAATCAGTTCTGATTTCACACGGTTGGCACGGGTCTTTGCCGTGGCAAGATTCCTGGCTTCACTGCCCAGCGAATTGCAGTAGCCGTCAACCAGTAGCGGCAATTTGCCGTCAAGAATTGTTGCTTTGTAGTTTTCGATACACCCCAATAGGCGGGCAAGTTCCGTGTCATTGCCATTCCAAGGCACGTAGAACATATCCTTCTGCGGAACGAAGCGGAAGGTATAGGTCGTGTCGGCTTTCTGCTGCGCAATGACAGGAATTGTTGCCGTCATCAGCCACAGAAATAGGGTAAGAAAATGGATTTTTCTGCTCATATAAAACTTGGATTTATTATCTTTTTCTCCTCCAAAGGTAATAAATGCCATTCAGCGCCCAAAACATTACAACCCCTTTTTTTGCTAAAACACAGCGTTTTATAAAAATTGTCGTTTGAGCACTTTTCACATTGTCGCCTGAGCACTTTTTTTGTCAAGCTGGCACTTTTTGAGTTGTCGAATTAGCACTTTTGTGGCTGTCGAATTAGTGCTTTTTGTCGTTTGAGCCCTTTTGGAAAATGGGCTTCTGAGAGCTTTTTCATCGGATTTTTACCACGCAAATCACTTCAGATTTGCTTTTTTCCACTTGGCAGGCGTACATCCTTCCTTCTCGGTAAATAATTTGATAAAGTTACTGCGGGAAAGAAAACCGGAAGACTCAGCCAGCTTCTGTATATTGATCTCCGGATGCTCCTTTAGTATGTTTTTCGCATACTCCAACCGGAGACTGGTTATCCATTCGCGGAATGTCATTTTATACGTAGTCTTGATATAAGCGGAAAGGTAGGTGCGGTTCGTATGAAGTATTTCGGACAGTTCTTTTATGGTAAGTCTCTGCTGGACATAGCCGTCTGTCTTTATCCAATTGTCCACCTTCTCTATCATTTCAGTATAGGACACAGGAACTTCCTCTGAAACCATTTCGGGCTCAGTTTCCGAATTTGTCAGAAGTTCTCCTTCAGATTGTATATCCTGCTCAAACGCATTTTCTACCTCTTCATAGAACAGCAGGTAGTTCTGATAACAGAGAAAGAGATAACTGTAGAACGGGATGGATGATAACACCCAGATATATATATATTCGTCAGGCAGGAATGTCAGCAATCCGCATCCGACACCGAAGATAACAGCCCAATAAGTGAATATGGAAAGCCATTTGATATATGCGCCTATATCATCCGCCTGAGTTTCATTGAAAATTCGAATGGCTCTGCGATATGCAACGATGACTCTGCGAGCTAAAACGACTCCAAAAACGACGAGCCAGGCAGCTAAAGCCAATAAAGAGATTTCTTGCATGATCCCGCATGGCAACAGAAACAACACAACTCCGGAAAGAGTTGAAAATAAAATCCATAAACTGATGTGTGTCCACACACGCCGTTTGGTAATGTAAAAACGATCAAGCAACATGATCAATGCCGAACTGAATAGAGAATAGCACAGGAAGTATGTGGACATGTTCATCAGTATGGAAGAATCCGCATTCTTGAATCGGATACCAAAAAAGAAATGTACCGAATAATTTGCCGAAAGTAGCAGCATAGCTATACCCATAATCTGTCGGGAGCGGAGATAATTTTTGAAAATTTTCTTTTCAGGAGTCTTTGCAAACAGAAAATAAAAGCCGAAGAATAGCATCAACGGCAGTGCGGTACAAAGTGAAAAACTGTATATAGATATAGATGGCTCCATTGTTATGCTTATTTGATTTTGATACAAAGTTACGTCTTTTTCTTCACAAATAGACACATAATCTATGATTTAACGTTATAGATTCGGTCATATTAGATTGAAAAATTATTAGAATTAAAGCCAGTGGTGAAAAAATTCAACCACTGGCTTTTTCTGTCAAGACTTCGATATTAAAGTTTTACACCTTTGGATTCCGATAAACCGGGTCTCCCTATAATTAAATGACTGCGTACAAAGTCCACGTGCGGGCTTTCCGGCTGTTGTTCCGTCTGTTTTTTCTCGTTGCCTTGCCGGTTCTCTTCCGTGTTTTCCTGAGCCGGAGCCAGCTCAAGCTGTATCTTGCGGTCCAGTGCGGCGAGTTCGGACTTCAGCTGTTTCAGCTCGTCCTCCTTCTTCCACACCTTGCCCGCTATCTCCTGCAACTGCGGAATCTCCTTTTCCAGCACTTCGTTCTTAGACTTGTACTGGTCGATGATGGTCGGAATCCTCTCCAATGCGTTCAGAAAGTTTCGTGCGGCAGCAATCGGGTCTGCCATCGCCAGATGCCCGTTGTTGTAGGTGTACTTGTAGTTGCCCTCCACCACGAAGCGGTTGTCGGTGAACTCCAGACCTTCTTTGAGTGTCCTCTCGCTGACCACCTTTATCGGAAAGCCGTAAAGTTCCCCGACAGCCTTGTACAGTCCACCAGTCATGGCGTTCTTGGCGATTTCCTGCAAACGCTTACCGATGACCTTCTCATCCGTTGAATCCACGCCGTCCACCTTGACAAGATTAAGACGACTGCCTTCCCTATCAGTCTGCACAACGGAAAGAAAACGGTTCCAGTCTTCCGTCATGGCTTCGATGAAAGCCGTGTTGTTGCGCAGTTCTCCCGTCTTGGATTCCAGCTTGAACTCCGAATCGCGCTTGCCCTTGTTGAACGACTTGCGTTCCCCTTCGAGCGAGGCGATACGCTTCTCTAATTTCGCCTTATCCAAAAGGTCGGTATTGCCGGAGAGCAACGCCATATACTCCGAGAAGTTCATACCCGATTTTTCGTCCATTGCTCCCTCGTCGATGGTACGTGCGCCCATCGCTCCGCTTTTGAGCTGCGATATGAACGTCTGCTTGCAGTGCAGCAGATTGAACTTGTAGCTGTCCAGCGACTTTTCCACCGCGTAGATGATGACATCCACGTTATTCTCGGCAAAATGCTTGGCAATCTCGTTCCCGGCTCTAACACCCCGTCCGTCACGCTGTTGCAGGTCGGACGGTCGCCACGGTGTATCAAGGTGATGGATGGCGACACATCTTTTCTGCGCATTCACGCCCGTTCCGAGCATACTTGTGGAGCCGAACAGCACGCGCACCGTCCCGGCGTTCATGGCATCTATCACCGCCTTACGAGCCTTATCCGTCTTACACTCCTGAATGAAGCGCACCTCACTTGCCGGTATGCCGTAATCCTCCACCAACTTGCGTTTTATCTCGCTGTACACGTTCCATCCTTCCCCCGGCTGGTATGTCCCCAAGTCGGAGAACACGAACTGCGTACCCTTGTGCGCCTCGTACTTGTGGTAATACTCTGCAATCATCTTGGCACAATGGCTTGCCTTGTTGTCGGGATGGTCCTCGTAGTTCGGGTCTATCATGCGCATATCAAGAGCCATCTTTCTCGCGTAGTCGGTGGCGATGAGCATCTTCGCCTTTTCCTCCGTTTCCGACAGGGGTAACCTGCCAAGCAGAGTGGCATCGCCGGTTTTGGCAAACTGCATCAGCTTCTGTATGAAGTCCTCCTGCTCCGGTGTGGGCGGTATGTGGTGCAGTCTCTCATTCTTGTTTGGTCTGTCCACACCTACATCCTCCGCCGTGCGGTAGTCGGTAATCTCGTTGTAGAAGGCGGCAAGCTCCGGCACCTTGATGAAATAGCGAAAACGCTCCTTCTGAACGATATTGTTCGTTACGTTGAACTCAAAATCGGTCGTCTTTTTGGCGAAGATGGCAGCCCAAGCATCGAAACAGCGGATGTCCTGCCGTTCCAGTTCGTTGGGGCGCAGGTATTTGAAGAGCAGGTACAGTTCCGTCAGACTGTTGGAAATGGTCGTGCCCGAAAGGAACGTAGCCCCCAAGTCCTTGCCCGTGCGTTCCTGTATGGTACGGATGGCAAAGAGCATATTCAGGGCCTTCTGGCTTCCTTCCGAGTTTCCCAATCCCGCCACACGGTCATGACGGGTGTTGAAAGTCAAGTTCTTGAACTGGTGACTCTCGTCAATGAAGATGTGGTCGATGCCCATCTGCTTGAAGTCCACCACATCATCCGTGCGGGACTTGATAGCGTGTTCCACCTTCTCCAGCTTCGCCACAAGGTTGTGCTTGCGCTTCTCCAGCCCTTTCAGCATCGCCCGCGACACGTTCTTGCCCTGCTGCCGCAAGACTTCGAGGTTTTCCTCCACCGTGTCAAGCTCCGCCTGCAGGATGCGCTGCTGCAACTCCGGTGACTGCGGTATCTTGCCGAACTGGTCGTGCGACATGATGACGCAATCGTAATCGTTATTTTTGATGTTGTTGAAAAAACGCATGCGGTTGGCGGTCGAGAAATCCTTTTCAGAAGCGTAGAGAATCCTCGCATTGGGATATGCCGCCTGATAGGTGGCGGCAATCTCCGCCACATTCGCTTTCAGCCCGATAATCATCGGCTTGTGCGCCAAGTTCAGACGCTTCATCTCATGTGCCGCTATGCACATTATCAGCGTCTTGCCGGTTCCCACCTCGTGGTCGCAGATCCCGCCGCCGTTCTGTTTCAGCATCCAGACGCAATCCTTCTGCGACGGGTAAACGCTCTTGATTCCCCGGCTTGCCAGCCCTTTCAGGTTGAGGTCGGGAAAAGTCTGGTGCGAGCCGTCATACTTCGGGCGCACGAAACAGTTGAACTTGCGGTTATACATCGTCGTGAGCCGTTCCTTGAACTGCGGCGACTGTTCTTCCAACCATTCGGAGAACCCGTTACGGATTTCGTCTATCTTCGCGTTGGCGAGCTGTATGCCCTCGCTGTCGCGTACCTTGATGTCGTTGCCGTTCTCGTCCTTGCCGATACTTTTCATCATGTCGGGGCAGGTGTTGTGCAGGGCGTGCTTCAACAGGTGCATACCGTCATAGTTCCGGTAATAGCCCTTTACTAAAAACTCGTCCGTGATCTTCATGGTGCGGTAGCCGCACGCCACGGAAAATTCGTCCATGCTGGCGGAATAGGCGATTTTCACGTCCGTGTCGAAAAGATGGCTCATGTATGCGGCATACACGCCCGTGGGAATCCAGCGTTCACCGAAGTTGAAGTCGAGGTCTTCAAAGGCTATGCGCTGCGGTTCGGCTTCCTTCAATGCCTCCCACGCCTGTTTCACCTCCGGCATCCGCTCACTTTCGGGATTGTCCTCCATCCAGCCCTCTATGCGTTCCGCCTTCTCTATCACGTTCCCCGCGATGAAGCGGTCTTTGATTTCGTAACCGGTTACGAGCGGGTTGTAGAAGATGCGCCCCTTGAGGGCACCAAGCAGTTCCTCTTCCGTAGTGTCGGTTATCTCCCGCATATAGCCGAGATTGACCGTGCCGAACTTGTTGAGCGATGCGGACAAGGCTTCTTCGGGAGAGCCTGCATTGACACGGCTCTCCACCGAGAAGGAAACGGGACGGTCGAAGATGTCCGCCTTGACAAACTTGCCGTCCTCCGCACGTTCCAGCGAAAGGATGTCGCGCCCTCCGGCATCCATCATCACCAGTTTCACGTTCTGTCTGGCGTTGAGGTTACCGTAACGCATGACAAACTCATCGTAGTAGGTGTTGAGATACCCGCGCTGCGGTTTGTGTTCCGTATGGTTCTCCGTCTCGTGGCTATACAGACGTTCGTAAGCGTCACGGAGCGATATATACAGCATCGCTTTCTCTTTTTGATAGCCACGGAGGTCGAGCGGTTGGAAGGTCGCACCGTAAGGCGTGAGGTCTTTCAGGTAACCGAGATTGCGTGAAGCATCCAGCACCATCGAGCCGTCACGGTGGTGTGGCTCCAGCAGGCCGTTGAACGGACGGGGAGAAAGGTCCATGACTTCCTCCTTCGGCTTTTCCGTTTCAAGTTCCGGGAACAGGGAAGTGGCAACCGTTTCGGAAGTAGGCACAACTTCTGCCGGTGTTTCAGGTTGCTTTATTTCTTCCGTTTGTTCCGGCTTTTTATCCATATTGTCCGAAGAAGGCGCAAAAGCAGGGTTCAACGTGTCTTTGATACCCATCTTTTTCAGTTGTTCCTGCCTGTGCCGTTCTGCCTCAAGCCGTAGGGCCTTGCGCCGTTCCGCTGTCAGGCTCATCATTGTCTCATAGAAGCCGTTGATGGGAGGATTGGTTTCCCAATCCAGAGTGGCGTAAATGTCGTCCGGGTCGTTTGGCTTTTCGGCATTTTCCGGCTTTTCTTCCTTATTACCGTTTATCGGCTTGGCGGCTTCAACGGGTGGAGTAACTTTGACTTGCGGTTTAGGCGTGGACGGCATAGGCTTCGGCTTGCTTTCCTTTTTCGCTGCCTTTTTCTTTTTTACCGGTTCCTCTATGGGCATACCCCAAAGGTCGAGCAGGGTAAGCTGCACGGCTGACGAATGATTGGGTTGGCGCGGCTCAATCTCCGGCTTTTCCTCTATGGGCTGTGCCTGCGGCTTCTCCACTCCCTTGACAGGCTCAATTACAGAAACGGGGGCTATTACAGAAGGTGATACCTTTTCTGTTTTCGGAGCAGGTTGCACTTCCGCAGCCGTGCTTTCCTCCTTTGTCGGATGCAGCCTGTGTCTCTCATACAGTTTCCTGTCAAGTTGTTGCAGTTCTATTTTCAGATGCTCCCGCAAGTCTTCCGCCAGTTGTGCGATGTCCCCACAGTGCAGGAGTTTATAGGCTGGTTTCCCGTACGGGTCGGTACTTCTGATCAAATCCGTGTGTGAAAGCGAGCCGATGCTCCATACATACCCATTTACGGAAGTGCCGATAGGGGTCTGTTCGGTCTGCACGAAGAGTTTTTCGTTGTAATACAGTTCACCGTTCTTTCCGCTGTTCTTTTGCAGGATAATCAGGTCGCTGCCCACCTCCGTTCCCGCGTTATCCGTAAAGAGGTTGTTCGGCAGGCGGGCTACGCCCACCAGATTGGCATGGTTCATCATATACTCGCGTATGGGCGCGTTGGTCGGGGCATCCAGTACCCCCTGCGAGGTGATGAACGCCACGATTCCGCCTTCACGCACCGCGTCAAGGCTTTTCAGGAAAAAGTAATTGTGTATCGTCCGTGCCGCCGAGAGCCTTGCAGGATCCTTGCTGCCCGAAAAATCCGGGTCGAACACCGCCACATCGCCAAACGGTATATTGGAGACAGCCAAATCAAAATGGTTCATGAACGGCTTTTCTATCTTCTCGAAGCCCTGTACCCTTACTTTCTGTCCGGGATGCAGGTGCTTCAGTATCTTGCCCGTCATCAGGTCTTTCTCAAAAGCCATGATGTCCGCGTCCGGTCTGTTCTCCAGCACGGCGTCCACGAATGCACCGACACCTGCCGACGGCTCCAGCACCCGGTCGGGACGGATGCCGTGTTCATGCAGCACGTCCGCGATGGTCCCGGTTATCTCCGGCGGGGTATAGAAGGCGGTCAGCACGGACTGCTTCATGGCATCCATATTCCGTTTGTACTCCGTCTCGTCTTTTGTGTTCTCCCGCAGCAACCTGTGCAGTTCCACGGTAGGGGCAAACAGTTCGAGGTCGGACTTCGCCCAGTGGACGGCATCCGTCAGTTCCCTTGCAGGGTTGAGTATGTTCTTCAGTCCCCCGAAACCGCAATAACGTTCTAACAAGAGCCGTTCGCGTGCGGTGGGTGTGCGCTGTTCCCTGTCAAGGAGGAATGCCGTCCGTATCGCCTCGATGTTGTCCCGCAGTCTCTGTTTGCGGTTAAACGCCATACTCTTCGATATAGAGGATGACGGCTCCCGTCAGCTCCGTGTAGAGCAGGTCATATTCGGGCGACAGGGCGAAATTGTCGTCCGAGAGGTCATAGATGGAGAATACGTTTCCGACAAGCGGCAGCAGCTTCTGGGTAAAGGCTTCACATTTTTCTTCCGGCACTTCACCCGCAAATTCGTTCTCCACGACTTCGCGCAGGATGGCGTGCCTGGAGTAGCGAAGGCCCTCCGTCAGCACCTTCATCGCCAGTTCCTGCGCCCCGTCGACAGGATAGCCTTCGAGCCTTGCCCGTTCATACGCTTCGGCGGCACGGTCGGTTCTTTCTCGGATGAAGGCTTCATCGGCTGCCTGTTCAAACTTGTTCGTGGTGAGGTAGTCCAGCAGGTACAGACCGTAATAGGAAAAGTCGGTCCGACCCTCGTTTTTCTTCTTGTTGTTCATTTCTTTGGAATTTAGTGGATTGATAATGATGATAGGGATAATCGTTGGAAAACGAGAAGAAAAAGGCACCCGGTATCCCTCCGAGTGCCACCACTAAATCCAAAGTATGAGTGTAATCCGGTATCGAAGAACAATTCATTACTCTGAACCAGTGGCAAAGTTAAACATTTATTTTCTTCTTTTCGCAGAGGTCGCTTTACTTTTCCTTTCTGGGAACACGAAAACCGTGTTATAGTCCCCGTCAAAGGCGACTACGGCATCAAAACTCTTGCCCTGCTTGCTCTTGAATCCTTTGAGCAGTTTCGTGTGTCCGTCGGTGAGCAGGTTTTTGATTTCATCATCAGAGAGGGTGCGGTTTGCTTTCAGGCGGAACACGGGCAGACCGCACTCCGCGTTGTCGCAGCGGACGACCTTGCCGTAAAACTGCATCGTCCCCACTCCGCACTTGGGACACTTGCAGCCGGAATCCCTGCGGGCGAACAGCTTGTCGCACGACAGCAGTTCGGAGGTAATTTCCCGTGTATATGCCTCAATCTTCCTGCGGAAGTCATCGGCGGGCAGTTCCCCACGCTCGATGCGTGCCAATTCCTTTTCCCATTCGCCCGTCATGGCGACATCGGCAATACGCATCGCCTTCACGACCGAGTGGAGGGCAAGCCCTTTTTCGGTGGGGACAAGCGACTTCTTGCAGCGTTCCATATAGCCGCGCTTGAAAAGCGTTTCGATGATGGACGCACGGGTGGCGGGCGTGCCGATACCGCAATCCTTCATAGCCTGCCGCAATGCGTCGTCCTCTATCTCCTTGCCAGCCGTTTCCATCGCGGACAGCAGGGTGGCTTCGGTATGCAGCGGCTTGGGTTTGGTCTTTCCCTCCGTGATGGAGGCGGCTTTCAGTGCCAGCGTGTCGCCTTCCTGCCAACAGGGAATGGCGGCGGTTTCCTCTTGGCTGTTGTTCTCTTCTCCATTCTCCTTGCCATAGACGGCACGCCATCCGGCTTGCCTGATGATGCTGCCTTTTGCCACGAACTCCACTCCGGCACACTCTGCCGTGACGGTGGCAGTGTCCTTGACGCATTTTTCGGAGAAAGCCTCAAGCATGCGCCCGGCTATCATGTGATAGACGGTGCTGTCCTCTTTGGAGAGGAACAGCGGCTTCTCGCCCGTGACGAGCAGGGCATGGTGGTCTGTCACCTTGCCGCCGTCCAGGCTGCGGCGTGTCGGCACGGCTTTCGGCTGCAACTTGCCCTTCCATTCGGGCAGGCTGCCGGTGAAGGCAAGCAGCTTGGGGATTTCCGCGAACACGTCTTCGGGAATGTAGCGGCTTCCGGTTCGCGGATAGGTGATGAGCTTCTTCTCGTAGAGCTTCTGCGCGATTTCAAGCGTCTGTTCCGCCGTGAAGCCATGCTTGGCGTTGGCTTCCTTCTGGAGCGTGGTCAGGTCGTACAGGAGCGGTGTTTCCTCCGTCTTCTCCTTGCGTTCGGCTTTCGTGACGGTGGCTGTGCCTGCCGACTTCACCTTATTATACAGTTCCGTCGCGGACTCTTTCTCTTTCCATTTTTCGGAAGAGGAAAACTTCACCGTTCCTTCATCGCAGCCGTCCGTTGCGATATGGAGCTGCCAGAAGGCTTCGGGGGTAAAGCGGCGGTTCTCCCAATAGCGTGCGCACACCATCGCCAACGTGGGTGTCTGCACCCGCCCGACGGAGTAAGTGCCGTGTCCGGCGGTGATGGAGAGTGCCTGCGTGCCGTTGATGCCCACGAGCCAGTCTGATTCGCTCCGTGCTTTGGCGGCAAGATAGAGGTTGTCGTATTTGTCGCCCGCTTCGAGGTTGCGCAGTCCCTCGCGGATAGCCTTGTCGGTAAGCGAGCTTATCCAGAGGCGGACGAACGGGGTGGTGCATCCGGTATAATGGTAGAG
>OKSM01000764.1_pt1 | contig 10861 bp, 10 predicted proteins | sample 1606281 | NCBI WGS metagenome assembly OKSM01 (sample SAMEA3879549, study PRJEB24766) | human gut metagenome | biome: human-associated habitat; feature: feces | place: USA | collected 1985/1987
TCAGATTCAGAGTCAGATCATCGTTCTGGGCGGCATTGGCATCACTCATGATAGCGATGTAATCCAGCAGCATGGCGATGGTCATCTCGCCCATTGTCGCGGTCAGTCCATTGGCTGAGCGCGCCAGTTTGGACAGGTTGCCTCTGCGGAGTTCTGCAGCGCCCATCAGGTAGGCGTTGCGCCACGCGCCGGACTCTGCCTGATAGCCAAGTTGTTCCAGTGCATCTGCACACAGATTGCGCGCCTTCTGGTTGGACGGGTCGGCGTAGACCAGTTCTTTGGTGATCTGCGCCACCCATTGATACTCGCCCTTTTCAAAATCCTTCTGCGCTTTGCGGAGGACTGCATCGGCACTGCCCAGATATTCTACCAGTTTCTTGGCGGTATCGCTGGGCGGGAGCGGATTCAGGTTGACCGGGTTTGCGTCATACCAGCCCAGATATTTCTGATAAACGGCCTTGGAATTGTGCGCCAGCGTACCGTAGTACGGGCGGGTATACCAGACCTTTTCCAGTTTTTTGGGCAGGGTCAGCATCGCCGAGATCTCATTTGAGGTATATCCCTGATTCATGTAATGCAGGGTCTGGTCGTGGATGAACTTGTAGATCGCTGCCGTGTTCAACAGATACTCATGGATCTCCTCGCCCCAATGCGGCCAGTTGTGGCTCTGGAACACCACATCAGTCTTGCTGCAGAAGCGCTGATCTGCCTCGATGATATACTTCGCCCAGTCGTTGGCATCGCGCACCTCTGCGCCGCGCAGGGTGTACAGATTATGCAGCGTACCGGTGCAGTTTTCCGCCATCCAGAGGGCGCGGTATTTCGGAAAATAGGCGTTCATCTCAGCAGGGGCTTCGGTGCCGGGGGTCAGCTGGAATTCGATCTCCAGCCCGTCGATGGTCAGCTTCGGAACATCTTCCCCGATCTCGTAGGTGGGAGCGATGAGGGACACCGTACCGGTGGACTGTCCCATGCCGATGCCCTGCGCCAGCTTGCCGGTCACGCCGGGGGTCAGCAGGATACCATACTGATAATTGCTGCGGCGGCCCATACCCTTACCGGCGTAGACATTTTCCTTCACAGAGTGCTCCGTGAAGCCCACAGGCGTGATCACGGGGATCTTGCCGCTGGCGAGCTGATCTTCAATAGAAAGTGTCTCGTCTGCCTTATCCTCTTTCGCCATTACGCCGGCGATGCCGCCAAAATGGTCGGCGTGGGAATGAGAGATGATGACGGCCTTGACCGGGAATTTACCAAGATTCTTTTCGATCAGCTGCATGGCAGCCTGACTGCACTCCACGCTCATCAGCGTGTCAAAGACGATCCAGCCGGTATCACCCTTGACAACAGTGAGATTTGCCATGTCATAGCCGCGGACCTGATAGATGCCATCCGTCACTTCAAAAAAACCATAGGCGTGGTTATTTTTCGTGTTCTCCCAGAGACTGGGATTTACGCTGTCAGGCGCTTTTTCATAATCGTCCAGGAACGCATAGGCTTCCTGACTCCAGAGGATCGTCCCATCCTCGTCCTTTAGTTCCAGTGTTTCCGGCGCGTCGATCAGTCCGCGGGTGGCGAATTCATATTCCTGCTTATCATCAAAGTCAAGTTCATCGTAGACGGCGGCATTTGCCTTTGCCGTAAAGTCTGTGGCGGGCTTGACCTCGGCGGTCAGACCCAGGTCTGCCTTTTCCGCGCCCGGCTCTTTGCGCCCATCCTGCGCACAGCCGACGCAGGACAGCAGCAGTACCGATGTAAGAAGCATTGCTGCAATGCGTTTCATAGCCATTCTTTTTCCATCTCCTTATTGTTCGCGGATAACAGGCGGCTGCCAGCTATCCAGTGCTGTCATATCCGGTACATAGATCCGCATGAACAGATGAAATTCCCCGTCGGAAACAGGCAGCCAGTTAGAGGTGTCTTCCGGTGCATCCTTGGACAGGATAATATCCAATGTGCCGTCCGCATTCAGCTTGAAGTCGGAGCGGTCGTTGATGCAGTAGCGGTCGATGGAATTGTCAATGAGGAAATCATCCTCTCCGTAGGCGGTCACGGACCAGAAGCCGCCCTCCAGCGTAGGAGGAAGGGTTTCAAAGTGGAGCGTATACTTCTTTTCTCCGGTCAGCGCTGCGCCGGTCTCATCCACCGCTGTCTTGGGATAGATCGCCACGTCCACGGTGTTGGCGCCAAGTCCCACCAGCGCTACCATCGCGCGGTAGGTATACTCCGTGCCGAAGTCGCCGATGGGCTTGCCGTAATAGATCCACTGACCGAGTTTTTGCGCATACTTCGCGCCGTCGGCGGCAAGCGTGGCGCGAAGCCCCTGAAGCATCTGCGTCCAGCGCTCGGCAGCTCCTTCGCCCAGGAGGGCGGCGTCGAAGGTCTTGCCCGCGCCCACATTGATGGCGGAGAGTTTCTTCAGCAGTTCCTCATCCGCATCGGCGGGCGGGTTGGCCTGCATCAGAGCGTTAGCCGTATTGAAAAACTCTGCTGGCGTCATGGAAAGCACCTTGTTCACGGGAACAAAGTCATTTTCCTCTTTATAAGCTCCCTGCGGTGCGGTATACTCGCCTCCCTGTACATAAGCCGAAAGAGGCAGGAGCTGCATCTGCTCCTGAATGGCATAGACATTGGGCAGATCCTCGTTCCCGGACAGCACCGTGCGGGTGATCGACCACACCGTTGCGGTGGACACGTCCACGCGCGTCACACCGTCGGGCAGCTCGCCCTCCCAGCCGGGAAGCGCAATGGCATAAGCACCCGCCTTGTCCAGCACGGCGGCGGTGTTCGTCCACGCATCCAAAAGCTGCACATTGCAGAAGCGATCTGTCTCCGGCAGAACGAAGATCATAGGCTCTTCACTGATGTCAAGCCACGCCTGCGAATAGACGGTATCGACGTTCGGCGTCACAACGGTGCGGAAAGAGGCGTCCGCCAGCTTTTTTACATGGTTGAACTGATTGATGGGCGCACGGCCAGTCATGGTCCCGTCCGTATTGGTCGATAATGTTTTGGTTGCGTCGGTCAGCACCAGCGGGAACGCATAGATGTATGCCTCGCTGACCGTTTCCCACACGGTTTCAGTATCCGGTGTATCCGGCTGCGTTTTTTCGGCAGAGCAGGCGGAAAGAAGCCCGCAGGAAAGCAGCGTAAGCAGCGATAGTAGAATTGCAAGTATCTTTTTCATGTTGTCCTCCTATGATTCTTTTCTGCTTTGGTCATCTTCACGGAACGGTTTGTGCGTATGGATTGACTACGAAGTCGTTTGTGACTTTCTCTTTATGGTAAACTATCGATTATTCCGCCCCTTTCTTTCTGCAAGCCTTGAAAGCTCTTTTTTGACCGCTTCGATTTGTGGGTCAAACAGCGCTCGCTCGGCAAAGATCATATAATTGTTGATGGCAAGGATCGACAGATGAACGAACGGCGCAACCTCTTCGTCGGTGCAGCCGAGGATCTCCGCAATCCTGCCCGTGTAATAAGGGTATCTTGCCGCAAGCCGCACAAGGGAAGGCTTTACCTTTTCTCCGTATTCGCGCGACACACATACGCTGACCAGAAAGCGCATGGTAGGCGACATTTTATCCGCCAGCGCACCGAGATGATCCATCATGCTTTTGATGTCACTAATATCTTCAAGCACGATGGCAAACGCACCTTTTTCAATTCGACTGATCGCTTCCTCTGCGCAGGCAAGAACGATTTCCTCTTTGGTGGAGAAGTAATAGTAGATGCCGCCGTTTTGCAGCTTTGCCGCCTTACAGAGGTCCTTTGTCGTGGCAACGGTCAGCCCCTTTTCGACAAAGCAGTCAAGGCAGACGCCTACAAGCTCCTGTCTCTTTTCAGCTTTCTTTTCTTCCCGCAAAACACAATCCCCCCATTTCTGTGCATTATCCAATGTTTCTTATAAAATAAGATATCAGACTTCGCAAAATAAATCAAGCGATTGCTTGAATAAGAGCTATAAATTCTTAGGATCACAATGCCTGATCAAACATCACAACAGCCTTTTTCAGCAGCCGCACCTCCGGCAAGCTCTGGATGTACCGAATCGCCGTCCTTGCAAAGACATCGGACTTTATCGTATCCCACTCCGCCAGCCGGACGATCTCCGCTGTGCCGGGTGCAAAGCCAAATCTGATCTCTCCCCATTCGCCGTCGCTGTCTACCTGATATAGGTAGACAGCGGCGGCTATTTTTTGTTCCTTTTGCGGCATTCGGTCTGCTTCAGCGTCACGGTATGGACAAGCCTGCTTTCCAGCAGCTTCAGGCGCAGCTTGTCAAGCGTCCGCCGGTAGAATCGCTCCGCGCCACTGGCGGTTGTACCCTCGAAATCCACCGCCAAGTCCTCAAAGGTAGACTGCGTGGACAAAGGGCTGACGCGTCCACAGGTCATGCAGAGGCTTTCGCCGCCGACAGTTGCTCTGATCTGCTGGTTTTCCTTCTTGACATGAATAATGCTCCCTTCGTGATTGACAGTGTATTTATTTCACTGTCTCTCATAAAGGGAGCATATCAATCAGAAACGGGGGTGATTTTGTAGTTTTTTGACAGCCTTCCTTGAGTCTTACTTCGCAAGTACAACGGAAATTTTGATCTCCTTTTCCGCCTCGCTCAGGTCGAACGCGCTGCCATCCGCGACGCTCACACGCAGCTCATACAGTGTGCCATCGGACAGGGTATCCACGGCAGCGCCTGTCTCATCCGTGATCGACCACAGCTCTTTGCCGACCTCCGCCAGCTTTCTGTCTGCACCGTAGGCATAGAGCTTCAGCCCGGCGGTGTCCCCGGAAAGGTTGTTCATCCGGAACGAGACCGTCGTGTTGGGATGAACATTTTCGACCGTCACAGTATTGCGCCAGCTGGCGACCGTGCCGTCACCGCCGTCCTGCTCAAACTGTTCCTGTGTCAGTACGTTCCGCGCGGCCTTATCGAGATCGACCTCTCGGTAGGGCATTTCGGGCAGATAGACGAAGCGATCCTGCAATCTGAGCAGCTCCAGATAGCCCGTCGGGCAGTAGAGCGCGTTGCCGCTGTTGCCGGCATACATACCAATTGCCATGTTGTTGTAGCCGTATTTGTTGGAAACATCCATCGTGAAAACGGTCTCGCCGGTCGCAAAGTCCAGAATGATGTACTGCCACATCCCGGTGGTCAGATCCTGCACATAGCCGTAGATATAGCCCGTCGCGGTGGAGAGCTTGAGAATCGATGTATCGCTCAGGTCATTTCGAGACCAGATGCTCTTCATCTCATAGCCGGAATCGGTTTTCACGGTGTCCACGCGCTCGACGCCGGGCGCGATCATGCAGTTGCCCTTTGTCAGCCAGTTCATATCATAGATGTTGGCGTAGCTCTGGATGGAAGAGTCGTTGTTGGGGTCAGCCAGACCTGCGTTGCCCGCGCCGAACCAGTTGCACACGATAGTGCTGACGGTGCCCTCGCTGTCATCATAGACGATGGCAGAGTTTTCAACCGCCACCTGATAGCCCTCGGGCAGATCATCCAGAACCGGCAGACTTGCAACGATCTCACCGGTCTTCATATCGAGCGCCAGCAGCTTGACTGGATCCGCATTGTCGGTGAACATCACAAGATCCGGCGTCAGCGACGGGGAGCAGCCGCCGCCCCAGGCAAGACCGCCGCCGGTGGTCTTATCGCCTTCGCCGCTCACCTTTGCGCCTGCGCTCTCATACGGCGTGCACCAGACAGCCTCAACACCGTTATTGGCACGCAGCAGATAGCAGTTCTGGTTTGTCAGGATGACCGCGCCGTCCTTGGAGGCCGCAATCCCGTTTTCCGCACCCTCGCCGAGCGCCAGCCCGTAGACGAAGACGGCCTTCGAAAGGTCGGCCTGCTCTCCGTTTAGGATCGCCTCGATCGCCGAGTGGGCGATGTAGCCGAGCACGCCCTGCTGCTCACGCTCGGGATAGATGCGGAAGCCGCCGGTGGCAAACCAGAGGTTGCCGTCGTAGTCAAAGACCACGGAAAGAAGATTCTGCGTCAGCTCCTTGCCGAGCGCAGCTTCGGCTGCCGCCTTGATGTCAATGTCCAGTACCTTTTCAAACTCCGGCAGGACGTTTCCTGCTTCATCGGTTGCCCGCAGCATCAGCACATGGTTGTTGCTGGTGGGGCAGACGATGCGGTTTTCCGAGTCCAGGAACGTATAGGAGCTCTGGATGACGTAACCGCCGCCGTCATGCTGTTTTGGGGAGAAATAGCCCAGCGTCGTGGTTTCCTCCGCGTTCAGATCGCGGATGGCGATGCCGCCGAGCAGCGGAACGACTGCGTGGCCGTAGCTGTCAAAGTAAATGGCAGGCGAAGCGTTCGCGTTGGTTTTTTCATAGGAAACATTGATCTCCGGATAGATGCCAAGCGGCAGGACTTCATCCGTAGAGTCGGTATTGTAGCCGTCGTGGTGAATGTTGGCGTCGCTCTTTGCCATATAGGGGTTTTCGTCAACACGTTTGGCATTCATGGCCTTTACCGGCAGGGCAGTGCTTACCGCGGATTCTGTATCCGATGCAGGCAGGGCAGTGCTTACCGCGGATTCTGTATCCGATGCAGGCATGTCGGAAGACTGCTTCGCACCGCAGGCCGCCAATGTCAGGCACAACACACCGGCCAGCAGAAGGGTTGGTACAGAACATTGTAACTTTTTCTTTTTCATTGATATCCTCCATTTTTGTGCTTGTTGTCTTGGTTTGGTTCGATGCCCGTTTATTCAATCCAGGCATTCAGTCCTCGCTGGAATGCTTTTTCGGAAACCGGCTTCATCAGGAAATAGTCGGCCCGCAGCCGGAAGGCATGAAGAGAGAAATCCAGGTCACTGCACCAGATCATCCGGCATGCTGGGCATAAGGACCGAAGGTGCTCCGCCGCATTCAACCCTGCCACCCCGGAAAGTGCAATGACGGCATTGGTTGGAGCCTCTTTCTGCGCCGTTTCAAAAAAGCGTTCCTGGTCGTCATATTGCATGACCTGCGGAAACAGCCCCTTCGCTTCACAAAACCGGGTAATTTGCTCGGCGTAGCGCTGCCGCTCTGCTTCCTGTTCTGCCAGCACGGCAATACGATACACAGATTTCCCTCCTTCCTTCATCCGATTTGGCATTTTGCTTGCGCTCAGTATAAAAAGGCCATTCGGTTTTTTCAAGCGCCGTAGCACGAAAGGGGCGATTTTGGCACGAATTCCGACAGCGGTTCTTTGTCATCCTCGACACGCTGTGATATAATTATCTTGGAATTCAAGCACAAGGAGAGAACCCTGCATGAGAATTGCGATTGTGGATGATCTTGCTGCGGAACGTGCACTGCTGAAAGACCGGCTGGAGCAGCAGCTTCACCGGAGAAATGTGCAGGCGGATATTCTGGAATACGAAAGCGGCGAGACATTTCTGGAAGCGGCAAGGAAAGCGCCCTTTACTGCCGCATTTCTGGATATTTATATGGATGGCATGACGGGCATGGAGGCGGCAAAGAAGCTGCGGAAAACCGACACTGACTGCCTGCTGGTTTTTATCACGACCTCGACCGACCATGCGCTGGAGGGCTTTCAGGTACGGGCGCTGCACTATCTGGTCAAGCCCTTTACTGAAGCGGACATCGACGTGCTGACGGACGAGCTGCTTGCCCGCATACCGCAGCCGGACAAATATATGGAGCTAAAGGTGGAGGGAAGCGAGATCCATCTGCGCTATCAGGACATCGTCTACGCAGAACACTTCGCCCACTTGATCTACGTCCATACGACGGTTCAAAAGACGCTTGCCACACGCCAACCCTTCAAGACGTTCATCGCCCCGCTAAAGGATGACACACGCTTTTTTGTGTGCGGGCGCGGCGTGATCGTGAATCTGGAACACGCGAAGGATCTGGAAGGCGCCGCCTTCCGCATGGCGGACGGAAGCCGCGTGTTTGTCAGTCAGGACCTTCTGAAAAGCGCTCGGCAGGCGCTTATGGAGTTCTTGCTTCAAAGGGGGCGGATGGCATAATGGAGCTGCTGCGTCCAATTTTGGAGCTCGGCGTGGTGATTCCCGGCATGCTGCTTGCCTACTTCCCGGCAAAATCCAGCTTAAAGCAGCCGCTGTCAAAGCTTGTTTTGTGGCTTGTTCCGCTGCTTGCGCTGCTTTGCGCCGCCGGAGGCGTGGTGTGCTATGCGCGCCGCATGCCGACTGCGCCGATGCTTGCAGGCCTAACCTTGCTTGCAGTCGTGATCTACATAAAAACGCTCCGGATTTCGCTTTGGAAATCTGGAACGATTGCGTTGTCCGTCTGTGCGGTATTTGCCTGTATCAACAGCCTTGCAAGAGCGCTCAACGCAGCTATGCTGGCCGGTTTGCCGCAGGCGCAGGCTGCGCCGTGGTTCTGTCTGCGATCTGCGATTTGCTATCATGCGATCTGCTGGCTGTTTGCCGCCATCGCCTATTATCCTGCGACGCACAGCGTGCGGAGAATGGTCGAGGATGAAAATTTTGCGCAGACATGGTATGTGTTCTGGGTGCTGCCGCTGGTGTTCATTGCGCTGAATCTGTTTATGATCCCCAAGTATGCGGACACGCTCTATACCGGGCGTGTTTTGCAGGGGTATTTTGTGATCAGTATCACACTTTTGTTTTTGATGCTTTTCTTCAACGCAATCTTCCTTCTGATGGCGATCAGCATCAACCGGAATGTGAGATTGCAGCAGGAGAACCAGCTGCTTTCCATGCAGCAGCAGCGCTACGAAAGCCTGAAAGCTGCCATTGAGGAAGCCCGGCAGGCGCGGCACGATCTGCGCCACCAGCTATGTCAGCTCGCTGCCCTTGCAGAAGAAGGGAATCTTGAAAAGATCAAAGCCTATCTCTCCGGTGCGGTTTCCAGAATTCCAAGTCTTGAAATGCATTTCTGCGAAAACCGGGCGGCAGACAGCGTGGTCGGGTATTACTGCGCACTTGCGAAGCGGGAGCAGATCCCATTTTCCGTGCAGATTGATCTGCCGGAATGTCTTCCTGTAGACGAGATCGATCTGTGCCTGGTTCTCTCGAATCTGCTGGAAAATGCGCTGGAAGCCAGCCTGCGCACCGCGCCTGCCCGACGCAGGATCAAACTGACCGCCTATCTGCATGGCAACAGTCTGGCACTGATTCAGGTTGAAAACACCTATGACGGAGTCATCCGCGAAAAAGGTGGTGTCTTTCAGTCCTCCAAGCGAAAAGGAGACGGCGTCGGACTTCAGTCCGTCCGTCACATCGCAGAAAAATCCGGCGGGGTGAGTACGGTTACCTATCAGGACGGCGTATTCTGTGTAAAGGTCATGCTCTGCGGGTAAGTATGCCCTGCCTTTCCAAAACGGCACGACCACAGATTTCAACAGTCTCGCTTCCGGCAATCTCTGTATGTACCGGATCGCCGTTTTTGCAAAGACGTTAGATTTCACTGTGTCCCAATCTGCCAGTTTTACTATCTCGGCTGTGCCGTTCTCAAAGTCAAACCGCAGTTCACCCCATTCGCCGTCGTTGTCTACCAGATATTCGTAGACAGCAGCGGTAATCGTTTCACCTGTTTTCCAGCGCTCCGTCTGCCGCAGAGAGATCGTGTGTGAGGAATTGCCATTCGATTCTTTTGCCGCTTTCGTCAGAGGGAGCGGTCTTTCCAGAACGTCCATCTCAAACGGTACGACCACGGAGTTCAGCAGTCTCGCTTCCGGTAAGCCCTGCACAAACCGTATCGCCGTTTTTGCAAAGATGTTGGACGTTGTCGTGTCCCAATCTGCCAGCCTCACGATCTCCGCTGCGCCGTTTTCAAAATCAAATCGCAGCTCGCCCCACTCGCTGCCGTTGTCCGCCTGATACAGGTAGACAGCGGCGGCTATTTTTTTGTCCTTTTTGCGGCACTCGGTCTGCTTCAGCGTCACGGTATGGACAAGCCCGCTTTCCAGCAGCTTCAGGCGCAGCTTGTCCAATGTTCGCCGGTAGAATCGTTCTGCGCCGCTGGCTGTCGTACCCTCGAAATCTACCGCCAAGTCCTCAAAGGTGGACTGCGTGGACAAAGGGCTGACGCGCCCGCAGGTCATGCAGATGGCGTTCCGCTTTTCCAGATACCATTGCTCTTTGTAGGAAAGCTGCTCAAACGCTGCCGTGACCGCCTTTGCCTGTATTCCGTTCCAGAGGATTTCGGCGTAGTTCCAGCTATCGTCGCGTGTCACATCCTCGCCGGTTTCTTCGCCGTCCTCGTCCTGTTCCGTGCGGTACCTCGATTCTATATGTCGATCCATCAGGGAATCCAATAGCGGATGATCTGCACCACCTGCTCCTGCCGGACAGTGATGATCGTGTTGTAGCAGTTGAAGGGCGTTTCACTGGACGTAATAGCCGATGGGACGTCCTCGTACTCATAAACCAGGCCATCAGGTTCCTGTTCCAGGTCGGCGTGATCTTCAAAGGTGCAGTCGGTAGATAGGGGCAGGGTAATCGTTCCCAGATCATAGTAGATCGGCTGGTCATCCATTGCGTACCCTTTCCCTGTTTCTCTCTTTCGTGGCCGAAGGCAGCACCTTGACAAAGAAAGCCCGTTGGGAGGCCAACGCCGCAGTATAAGGCAAACGGATACATTCCTGTTTGTGCCGAGCCATACGGCCGGTGCGCCATGACCTCGTTTCAAGTCCGCAGGACGGGACCACTGTAACGGGCGAGCGAACAGCACCAGACCGCAAAGCAAGCGTGGCAGCTTGTGGGCGATGACACACGGGCAGGGTTAAAGATACTCGCGCATTGAACGCCCACAAAGCATTGTGCGCCGCACCCATCAGCATGGGCCGGGGTTAGACTCCCGTGGAGCTGTGCCAGCAGCCGTCCGTAAGCCTACTTTTCTTTTTTGAAAGT
>OKSM01000779.1_pt1 | contig 10702 bp, 9 predicted proteins | sample 1606281 | NCBI WGS metagenome assembly OKSM01 (sample SAMEA3879549, study PRJEB24766) | human gut metagenome | biome: human-associated habitat; feature: feces | place: USA | collected 1985/1987
TCAGCACCCCATTCGCAAAACCGCCTCTACGAGGCTTTCTTGGAGAACAGGCCGGCCTGTTCTCTGCTCATTGTGGTTACTTCGCCCTATAAATAGTTACAGCTCCTGATATACGAAATAGTCCGCAGCGACCAGGCCGCCTTCCATACCCTGCTCATTGATGGCAAACAGTCCGTCCTTGACACCGACCCAGCGGCCCGGAGTTGCTTCCACCATCTGTCCCACAGGCTGTAAATTTTCTTCCGTGGTTACCACGTAGAACGTGCGGTAAGTCTCCTTCTCCACCTTCATCTGGATATAAATGACATCACTGTTCCATTCGCCTAGACCGGTGCGCACTTCATCGTCCTTCGTCCAGTTGCCGGTGCGCTGCTGTAAGCTCATCTTTCCGTTTATTTTCTGCACCGCAAGTGCTGTATAGCAACCACCCAGAGATACCAGGCCTGCCACATCCCCGTCTTTCATCTCTTCCAGATGCAGACAGGTGGTAACAGAAAATTCCGGTGCCGGCCACTTCTGCAATAACAGATTGCTGATGTCGCACAGCTGTGTCTTCGGATCCGCCGCCTGTGCATGGAGAAGGAGCTGACCGTCTTTCAGGTCGTACCATTCCTTTTTATAATTGGCATTCCACTGCCACTGTAATCCCAAGTTTTCCCCTTCGAAGAAATCACTGTCCTCCGGTGCATCGATTGGGTACGTCTCTCCTACTTCCGGCTTTTTATAGCGCAGTACTGGTTCGCCGCAGCCGTCCACCTCATTCACACCGATCACCGGCCAGTCATTCTCCCAGTGCATAGGCTGCAAATGAACGATACGTCCTGCATTGCCCACATCCTGGAAATGCAGGAACCAGTCCTGTCCGTCCGGCGTATCCACCCAGGCACCCTGGTGAGGTCCGTTGACGGGAGAATTGCCCTGATGCAGAACAATCTTTTCCTCCCAGGGACCGTAAATATTTTTCGAACGAAGTACCGTCTGCCAGCCGGGCTTTACGCCGCCTGCCGGAGCAAAAATATAGTAATAACCGTTTCTCTTGTACAGCTTCGGTCCCTCGATGGTGGGCTGGGTGACATGTCCGTCATAGATGAACTGTCCGTCGCCCAGTACCCCGGAGCAATCTGGCTCGATGGGAGACATATACAGCATGCTCTTGAAGCCGATACGGCTTCTGGCGAAAGCTGTCACCATGTATGCTTTGCCGTCCTCATCCCAGAAAGGACAGGGATCGATCCAGCCCACGACCTTACGCACATAAGCCGGCTCGCTCCACTTGCCGAAAGGATCCGTGGTCTTGCACATCATGATGCCCTCGTCCGGCATGGGGATAAATACGTAATAAGTTCCCTCATGATAACGGATGGCCGGTGCCCAGGTACCACAGCCGTGTACCGGCTTGTCATAATAGTCAAAGGGAAGCTTGTCAATGATGTAATTGATGACCTTCCAGTTCACCAGATCCTTCGAATGCAGCAGAGGCACTGCAGGGGTGTTACAGAAGCTGGAAGCGATCATAAAATAATCCTCTCCCACACGAATGGCATCCGGATCCGAGTAATCCGTATACAGGATCGGGTTGGTATAGGTGCCGTCGCCCTGATCGGCGATCCACATTTTATGTATCTTGGTCTTGTCCATAATTTCTCCATTCCGCAGCCTTTGCCGCCTTTTATTTACGAATGCAGGTGTTCAACACTCATTTGATAATAGTTACCTGTTTCTGAACAATTTCAGTATAACAGATGTTCCCTTGTATCGCGTGCCATTTTCCCATTAGTTTGTGTCAAATCTTGCATTTAGCGACTATAAATGTCATAATAGTGACAAAAGTTGCAGGAGGAAAACACCTTGAGTTTCTTTTATCAGAATCGCAAAGAACAACTCTATCTGTATCTGTCCAATAATAATCCTTACGCCGTCCATCTTCACAGACAGTTGGAGTTGATCTATGTATTGAGCGGTTCCACCACCGTCACCGTGGAACAGCAAGATTTTTTACTTACCCCCGGTCAGGGTGTTCTGGTTTTTCCGAACCAGATGCATGGCCTGAAGCATGTGGAACCCGGTCAGAATCTGCTCTGTATCTTCGAGCCGGATTTCTGCCACTCTTTCCGCCAGTTTTTCCAGAACAAAAAGCCTGCCCGCAATGACTTTACCGTCTCCTCCCTGTCAGAGCACAGCCGTATTGCCCTGCAGGGACTTAAAACACTGGCCGCTGCCATGGAAAAGGATCGTCCCACACCTTCCGATGTACAAGTCTATGCGGAAGGGTATCTCACACTCCTGCTGGCAGACCTGCTGCCATCGTTGCCTCTGCAAGTGCGTAAAAACACAGATGACCTGGAATTGGAGCAAAGACTGCTTCTCTATCTGGATGCCCACTATACCGAAGAATTGTCCCTGGAAAGTCTCTCGAAAGAATTCGGTGTCAGCCGCTTTGTCCTGTCCCGGATCTTCACTGAGAAACTCCACACCACTTTTCCTGATTACGTGAACTCCCGAAGGCTGGACTATGCCAGAGATCTTCTATTGTCCACGGAGCTCTCCGTGACGCAGATTGCGCTGGATGTGGGATTCGGAAGCTCCCGCACCTTTTTCCGGGCCTTTCATTCCGCTTATCACACCACTCCCGGAGCTTACCGCAGGCAGAAAGAATCTTCCTGATCCCTTCCCTTACGCTGTATCCACAGAAGTTCCTCTCCCGCCCGGATATAATCTTTCCAGGTACCGACGATCTGTCCCCGCTCCGGGATCTGGCACATTTCCACCGTCACCGCCGTATCCACGCCTTCCCTTGCCAGGCCCTCCTGATCAAATTCCATCAGCAGTTTTCCTTTGCGCACGATCTCGTTTTGCAGGACATTGCAATGATAATAGGCGCTGTGCAGTTCTTCCCTGTCTCTGCAGATATTCAACAGCAGTTCCAGTCCGCTGTCCGTGCGGAATCGGATCCGGTTTCCCATGGGATAGAGTTTCAATACCTTTCCTGCCGTGGGCGCATAGACCTTTCCATCCTCTGGCACGATGCTGATACAGCCAGTTCCGGCATCAGCGGTCTCTTCAGCGGTCTCTTCCATGCGCTTACGGATCTCTCCGTTCACCGGGCTGCCTATAGTGACACCTTCCCTCACCAGTTGCCTGGCTGCTGTATTTTTTCTCTCTTCCCTGTCTTCCCCTGTCTCTTCTGTTTCTTCCATGTTCCACCGGATGCTCCTGCCCAACCAGAAACCGATCAGCAGTCCCAGCACTCCCGTTGCCACGATGTCATACATCTGCATGTTTCTACCTTCCTTTTTCCATGATAAGGTTCCCGCTCCTTATTCTGTCTCATTTTCGGGAAAACATGCCATTTTTTCATTCATAACTTCCAAAAGAAGTGCCGCCACGATTCCTGCCGCCATGCAGAACAGATTCCGGGATGCGGTCTCCGGAGATGTGGCAAAACTGTTCCATGGAACCGTCATCACTGTAGCTGCACTGATGATCCCGAAGATCCCGTGGAACATCCCCGCATACTGTTTTTCAAGCAGGCGGTTTACCAGCCTGGCCAGACACACAAAAGTCACCACGCAGCCGGTCATTCCGGGAATCAACACCTCCGGTCGAAGATGAGCGATCCCCTCTACGAACGGTGTATACAGCCCTAAGGGCATCAGTAGTGTAGAAAAACTCATCCCCGGAGCGATCACCGACAGAGCAAGGGCAAATCCACAGAACAGATACGCTCCGAGTCCCGGCTCCACTGCAGTCTTGGAAGTCTGCAACGAAAACAGCAAAAAAATCATTGCCGCAAACGTCACTCCGGAGACGATCCTGTTTCCTCCGGTCCTGCCCTGCTCTCCCGCTTCCCGCCACAGGGACGGCAGCATTCCGCCGATCAGCCCCACAAATACACAGACCGATTGCTCCGGATAGGTCTCCAACACATAAGAAAGCAGATTCGCCACACCTAAAAATCCCGCCGCAGAACCGATCATATACGGGAGCAATCGCGGCAGATGGGTCCGCCACTTATGTACCGGATCCGACAGCAGCTCCATGATCGGTCGATAGACTCCAAACACTACACTTAAAACGCCGCCGGATATCCCCGGGAGTACCGCTCCCAGACCGATCAGCGCCCCTTGTAATACTTTTCCCAAAAATCTAAGATCCATCGCCATTCTCCGCATCCTGTTGCTCTTAAAATCATATGCTTTTTCCATAAGAAAATAGGTCTAAAAATCAAAGATAATTATTGACATTTCGATCGGGGCAATGGTATACTCTAACCGTATTCTAAATGAAAGTCATTGATCTCACATATTTTTGTAAGACATTGCTACTTTTTCACGGATGCTTTACAAAAATATGTGATTTTTTTGTCCTACGTTTTAGAATCATCAAAAGGATCAGGCAAAGCCTGAATTATTAAAGGAGGTACCAATAATGAATAACGGTACAGTTAAGTGGTTCAATGCTCAGAAGGGTTATGGTTTCATCACCAACGATGCTAACGGCGAGGAAGTATTCGTACACTTTTCCGCAATCAACGCTGATGGTTTCAAGTCTCTGGAAGAGGGCCAGAAGGTAACTTTCGATACCGAGTGCGATCCTCAGAACAGCAGCAAGATCCGTGCTACCAACGTTACTGTTGTAGCTTAATAGCAAGACAAACCAAAAGGATCAGTCCCTCGGGACTGATCCTTTTTCATGCCCGGAATCCTCTCCACCGCTCTGCAGAAATCTCCGGTTTCGTCACAAGACATTCCGGATCCGGTGCCAGCACATGCCGTACCACCCGGAACACTTTCTGCGCATCACACAGCAGACACTTCGCATCTCCGAACATCACCACTTCCACTGCTCCACAATCCAGAAACGCCTGGTTCAATTTCACAAAATCTTCCGAGATATGGGGCTGGTCGGGATTATAGTGTTTTCTCATATATACTTTCTTTTCTCTTCCGTCCGGCAGGACCGTTGTCAATAACATGGGCTCCGCCGCCAGACGATTCGGAACATTCAGCACCTCTTCCACACTGTGGATGTAAGTATTGCGTTCATGTCCAACGCCAACCAACAGAATCTTACCACCGCAGTCTTTCAGCCGGTCGTAGGCTCCTCCCGGGGTACATGGAGTGTTACGTTCTTCCTCTCCTGCCAGATATTCGGCAGCATTTTTTCCGTACCCCGCTAAAGAATGGGTGGGATGCAGGGAGCGCACCACACCCTCTCTCTGCCGGAACAGATTGGTCAGCAGTCCCACGCAGGATAGGGTATTACGATAGTCATACACCGGGTGCTGTGCATTCACATTGGCCCAGGTATGGGTCGGCAATAGCAGAAGGCCTTCCGCAAAATATTCCATCCAGGCATCCAGCACGATATCCGCACCGCCCTCCACTTCTCCGATGGCCTTCATGGAAGAATGGATCAGGATCGTCTCTTTTCCCGTAAGTCCCACATTCCGTAACTGCTGTTTCAATTCTTCTTTGGTATACATATTTTTTCCTCGCATATCGCATATAGTAAAAGGCCGGTTTCCTGGGGAGCATGGAACCGACCTTTTTATGCTGTTTTCTCTACTTTCCCGCTTCCGGTACAAAACTGTCGAAGATGAAAATATCGAAATGTTTTCTCGCTTCGTCCAGTTCCTTCTGGCTCTTGATGGTCCATGCTGCTGCGGTATTATGATACAGACCTCTACAAAGCTTTCTTGACAGGATCGCGGGATAATGGTGATTGTATGCCACGAAATCCGGCTTCGTCACGAAGTTCAACAGCAGATTCTGCAGGACAAAATACAATATTCCCACATACTCTCCTTCCTTCAGGAAAGCATCGGACAACTGGCCTCGCACCAGATCCGGATGTTTCTTCCGATACCACCACACACCCAGAGGGTTGAAGGACTCCATGCAGTACATTCCCTTGTAGGCCCGAAGTATCTTATCCGCTATGGGGCACAGGGACAGGTCGGTGCGCTCGATCTTGAACTCCACGATCAAAGGCACTTTTCCGTCTACCATCTTCAATACATCCTCAAACTTCGGAATCTTCTCCACAGAATCGCACAGGTGAAACTGCTGCAATTCCTCGTAGGTATAATCACTGATCTTGCCTTCGCCGCCGCAGACTCTTTTTAAGGTAAAATCATGGAACACCACGGGAATCTTGTCCTTCGTCAGTTGGATGTCCAGTTCGATACCGAATCCTGCGTCCACTGCCTTGCGGAATGCTGCCATGGAGTTCTCCGGAGCCTGTGTGGCATTGTCATGCAGCCCTCTGTGGGCATAGAGCCATTCTTTAAAGCAAGCCGTATCGGGCTTATGCGCCATCCGGGGCATGATCATAAGGAAGTAAAGAATCGCCAGCACTACAATGACGATCAGTATGATTGCTAAAACTTTCATTCTCAATTCAACCTTCTATCTTATGTTTTGATTCACATACATCTTTTCTGCGCCCTCTTAGTCTCCGCGAAAAGCTGCTGCATCTTACTTTAATCCACTGCCCCGCAATTTTCAAGTAGCTATTTCTAAAGATTTTCTAACGATTTATTGTCTATTTTATTAATCGTCCACGTCAAAGTTCTCCAGAATGCTCTCCTTCTTCTGGGGCTTCACATCGCCGTGGCGTACCTGGGTCATGGTCAGGAATGCCATCAGGGAGAAGAACAGCGCATAGGGGAACAGAGTGTTATAGGACACCTTCTCCAGCAAAAATCCGGACAATACCGGAGTCAGGATCTGCGCTGCCATGGAGAACGTATAATAGGTTCCGGTGAATTTCCCCACATCGCTGCCACTGCTCATGGCCACGATCATCGGATAGGAATTCACATTGATGGCTGCCCATGCCACACCGATCAGGGCAAATGCCACATTGACGATGGGGTGATATTCTCTGGCAAAAATTGCGCCACCATAGCAGGCTGCCATCAGCAGAACACCGCCCATGATAGTCTTCTTACGACCGATCTTCGCAGAGATGTTTCCAATGGGAATATAGCTCAGAATAGCAGCTACCGTCGCTACCATCAGACAGTTGGCGAAGCTTCCGCCCTCCATCTTCCATACTACTTTCGTATAACGGGAAAATGCTGTGGTCACGGCATTATAAGCGGTGAACCATAAGAAGATAGATGCAAGCATGAAGTACATACTGCGCTTCACTTCCTTGGGCATACCCTTGGTGCCTTCCGTCTTTCCTGTCTGTTTTTTCCCGTCGAAAGCTTTTACCTCTCCGGTATCTCCCACTGCCTCGATCTCACCGGCAGCTTCCACGCCCTCAGCCATCGCTTTTTCTTCTATTGTTTCTGCAATTGCCGCCTCTGCCTTCTCGACTTCTTCCCGCAGCTTATTTTCCCGGATGGTCATCACGAGAATTCCCACAGCGATCGCCATGACTGCTGCAATACTTGCAAATAAAGGCAGATAATCCGGTGTTTCACCTTTGCCCACCAGAACTTTGATCATGATCAGAGCATAGACACCGCCCACAGCTCCCATGAGATTGATCACCGCATTGGCACGGCTACGCAGATGGTTCGGGGTTACATCCGGCATCAGTGCTACTGCCGGGGAACGATACAGTCCCATGGACACCAGGGTGAAAAACAGCACCGCCAGGAAGATCACCTGGTTACTGAAGGACTCTACAGTGCCCCATCTTGCCTTTTCTGCATTGTCGATCATCGGCAGTAACATCATGAAGATCACTGCCAGGATCGTCCCCACCACGATAAATGGCATTCTTCTGCCAAGCTTCGTATGTACCTTGTCTGACAGCATACCGCACACCGGCAGCAGGAAGATGGCCAGCACATTGTCCAGTGCCATGACCGCTCCCGTCATAGTCTCTCCCAGGTGATAGGTGTTCTGCAGGATCAGCGGGATAATGTTGTCATACATCTGCCAGAAAGAACAGATGCTAAGAAAAGCCAGTCCGATCAGAAACGTTCTTTTGTAATTTAATTTTGTCTCCATAAGAAAACCTCCCAAGTTGATAGTTCTATTCTATCAAAGGGGAATGCTTCTCGCAATCTTCTGGGAGTAAAATCGAGGTAAATTTTCTTTCCGGAACTGCTTTTGCATTGGGCGCCTGTTTCGAAGCATCAGCCACCACGAAGTGACGGAAGTCGTTCCAGCGTGGCACACTGGCTGGTCCACCGCCCGAGAAAACGCTGAAATATCACACTTTCTCCTTGAAATATGTGGGCTTTTATGTATAATGGTAAGGGTGGCTTTGTAACACATTTAATAAGAAGAATAACAAGAGGTTTAAGAATGATCAGTGCAAACAACGTAACTTACCGTGTGGGTAAGAAAGCATTATTCGAAGATGTCAACATCAAGTTTACCGAGGGCAACTGTTATGGACTCATCGGAGCCAACGGTGCCGGTAAATCCACCTTTTTAAAGATTCTGTCCGGTCAGCTGGACACTACCAAAGGTGATATCGTCATCACCCCCGGTCAGCGTCTCTCCGTGTTGGAACAGGATCATTTCAAATACGATGACAACGTGGTTATGGATACCGTTATCATGGGTAACGAACGTCTCTTCCAGATCATGAAGGAAAAGGATGCCATCTATGCCAAGGAAGATTTCAGTGACGAGGACGGTATCCGTGCCAGCGAACTGGAAGCGGAATTCGCCGAGATGGACGGTTGGGAAGCAGAGTCCAATGCTGCCATGCTGTTAAACGGTCTTGGCATCGGCACCGAGTTCCACTACTCTCTCATGAAGGATCTGGACGGCAGCCTGAAGGTGAAGGTCCTGTTGGCCAAGGCACTGTTCGGTAACCCCGACATTCTGCTGCTGGATGAGCCGACCAACCATCTGGATCTGGATGCGATCGCATGGTTGGAAGATTTCCTGATTGATTTCGAGAATACCGTTATCGTAGTATCCCATGACCGTTACTTCCTGAACAAGGTATGTACCCAGATCGCCGACATCGACTACGGCAAGATCCAGCTGTATGCCGGTAACTACGACTTCTGGTATGAATCCAGCCAGCTCTTAATCAAGCAGATGAAGGAAGCCAACAAGAAAAAGGAAGAAAAGATCAAGGAACTGCAGGAGTTTATCTCCCGTTTCTCCGCAAATGCTTCCAAGTCCAAGCAGGCTACTTCCAGAAAACGTGCACTGGAAAAAATTGAGTTGGATGATATTAAGCCTTCCAGCAGAAAATATCCTTATATTGACTTCCGTCCCGAGCGTGAGATCGGTAACGAGGTACTGGCTGTGGAGCATCTGTCCAAGACCATCAACGGAGAAAAGGTGTTAGATGACATCTCCTTTACTCTGGGTCGTGAAGACAAGGTGGCTTTCGTAGGAAGCTGTGAGCTAGCGAAGACCACTCTGTTCCAGATCCTTGCCGGAGAGATCGAGCCGGACGAGGGGACCTACAAGTGGGGTGTTACCACTTCCCAGTCCTACTTCCCGAAGGATAATACCGCAGAGTTCGACAATGATATGACCATCGCCGACTGGCTGACCGGCTACTCTCCCGTAAAGGATGCCACTTATGTCCGTGGTTTCCTGGGACGTATGCTGTTCGCCGGCGAAGACGGTGTGAAGAAGGTCCGCATCCTCTCCGGTGGTGAGAAGGTTCGCTGCCTGCTATCCAAGATGATGATCAGCGGCGCCAACTGTCTGATCCTAGATGAGCCCACTAACCATCTGGACATGGAATCCATCACCGCGCTGAACAACGGTCTGATCAAGTTCCCCGGTGTGGCACTGTTCTCCTGCCATGACCACCAGTTCGTACAGACCACCGCCAACCGTATCATCGAGATCCTGCCAAACGGCAGCCTGGTAGACAAGATCACTACCTACGATGAGTATCTGGCAAGCGATGAAATGGCAAGAAAGCGTACTGTATTCACCGCACAGACCGAAGACGACGAGAACTAAGACGAATAAAATGGATGCCGGTGCTGCCGACATCCATTTTGTTAATTTTCCAATTCTGTTTCGTTTAATGATCTCCACTAAAATATGTAATATTTACAAACACTGTCTCTATACGCAAAAACCAGCTCTATGTATGTTAATGCGGACCAGTCCCCAAAAATAATCTCAGAAAGGATAGAAATATGGTAGATCTTCATGTACATTCCACCTGTTCCGACGGTACCTTTACCCCGGAAGAATTAGTTGATTATGCAATTCAAAAAGGCTTAACTGCCTTCGCTCTCACCGATCACGATACGGTAAACGGACTGGACCGGGCGATCCGATATGCGGATGGGCTGCGACAGGCTCAGGCTGCTTCACCGTCTGACGCTCCCGCCTCTCAGGTGCCGGAAGTGATCCCCGGTATCGAGCTATCCACGGAATATCAGGGCAAAGATATCCACATGATTGGCCTTTTCATTGATTACCGCCAGCCGGAGTTTGCCCATTATTTAGAAGATTTCATTCGTTCCCGCGAGAACCGCAATGAAAAAATGTGTGCGCTTCTCAGAGAGCATGACATTGACATTACTTACGAGGCACTTCTGGCGGAATTCCCCGGTGCGGTTATTACCAGAGCTCATTTTGCAAGATATCTCCTCTCCCACGGCTATATCCAGAGCATGAAGGAAGCATTTGACCGCTATGTGGGCGACCACTGTCCCTGTTTCGTTCCGAGAGAAAAGGTGACCCCCGCTCAGGCGGTGGAGCTGATCCTCGGTGCCGGCGGCGTTCCCGTGCTGGCGCACCCG
>OKSM01000782.1_pt1 | contig 10670 bp, 8 predicted proteins | sample 1606281 | NCBI WGS metagenome assembly OKSM01 (sample SAMEA3879549, study PRJEB24766) | human gut metagenome | biome: human-associated habitat; feature: feces | place: USA | collected 1985/1987
GGCATTGGGGGATGTCAAAGACATCCGTCCCATTATCCAGCCGGGCATGAGCGACAGTGCCTCACTGGACAATGTGCTGGAATTTTTTGTGATGTCGGGACTGAGCCTGCCCCATGCCATGGCGATGCTGGTACCCGAATCGTTCAACGACAAAAACCCCATCAGTGAAGATTTGAAAGCGTTTTACGAATATCACTCCATCCTGATGGAACCTTGGGACGGGCCTGCCGCACTGCTGTTCAGTGACGGACGCTATGCCGGAGGGATGCTGGACCGCAACGGCCTGCGCCCTGCCCGTTACCTCATTACCAATAATGACATGATGGTAGTGGCCAGTGAAGTAGGCGTGATGGATTTCGAACCGGGAGAGATTAAAGAAAAAGGGCGTCTGCAACCGGGAAAAATACTGATGATTGATACCGAACAGGGTAAAATATATTATGACGGTGAGCTGAAAGAACAACTGGCATCGGCACGCCCCTATCGCGCCTGGCTGTCTGCCAACCGCATCGAGCTCGATACCTTGAAAAGCGGACGCAAGATAGACAACCGGATAGACGGCTATGACCGTATGCTGCGTACCTTCGGCTTCTCGCGCGAGGATATAGAACGCACCCTCATGCCGATGTGCAACACAGGGGCCGAACCCATCGCCTCTATGGGTAACGACACGCCGCTGGCCGTCCTTTCGGACAGGGCGCAGTTGCTGTTCAACTATTTCCGGCAACAGTTTGCCCAAGTGACCAATCCCGCCATCGACCCTATCCGTGAAGAGTTAATCATGTCGCTCACCGAGTACATCGGGGCCGTGGGAATGAATATCCTGGTGCCCAGCGAAAGCCATTGCAAAATGGTACGCCTGCCCCATCCCGTGCTGAACAACACCCAACTGGACATCCTCTGCAACATCCGGTATAAAGGATTCAATACCGTGAAACTCCCTATCGTATTCGAGGTGAGCAAGGGAAAAGCCGGATTGCAAGAGGCCCTGAACGACCTGTGCAAAAAAGCCGAGCAATCCGTTACGGACGGAGTGAACTATATCATTCTGAGCGACCGTTTTGTGGACGACACCCATGCCGCCATCCCATCACTGCTGGCGGTTAGCGCTGTCCATCATCACCTCATCTCCGTTCAGAAACGCGTGCAAACCGCATTGATTGTAGAAAGCGGCGAGATTCGCGAGGTGATGCACGCCGCCCTGTTGCTGGGATATGGCGCCAGTGCCATCAATCCCTATATGGCCTTCGCCGTACTGGATGAACTGGTGAGGAAAGGCGATGTGCAGATGAATTACGAAACGGCCGAAAAAAATTATATCAAGGCCATCCGCAAGGGCTTGTTCAAGATCATGAGCAAGATGGGCATTTCTACGATCCGTTCCTACCGGGGCGCAAAGATTTTTGAAGCCGTAGGGATCAGTGAGGAATTACTGAGAAGCTATTTCGGCACACAGACATCCAGCATCGGAGGCATCCGTCTGGAAGAAGTCGCCAGAAACGCCATCGCCCTGCACGATGCCGGATTCGCTGCAAAAGAAGTGAGCGACATTTTACCGCACAACGGACTGTTCTCTTTCCGCAAAGACAGAGAACGGCACGCCTGGAATCCGGAAACCATCTCCACCCTGCAACTGGCCACCCGGCTGGGCAGCTACAAGAAGTTCAAGGAATTCACCTCCATGGTAGATGGAAAAGATTCCCCCCTCTTCCTGCGCGACTTCTTCGGGCACAAGCGAAACCCCATTGATTTGGAAAAGGTGGAGCCGGTAGAAAACATCGTGAAACATTTCGTGACAGGAGCCATGTCCTTCGGCGCTATCAGCAAGGAGACACATGAGGCGCTGGCACTGGCCATGAACAAACTGGGCGCACGCAGCAATACGGGTGAAGGAGGTGAGGACAGCGACCGCATTACCGGCACTTACCAGGGTATCTCACTTTGCAGCAAGACCAAGCAGATAGCATCGGGACGCTTCGGAGTCACCGCCGAATACCTGGTCCATGCCGAAGAGATCCAGATAAAGGTGGCCCAAGGCGCCAAGCCGGGAGAAGGAGGACAACTGCCTGGATTCAAGGTAGATGAGGTGATTGCCAAAACCCGCCACTCCATTCCGGGCATCTCGCTCATTTCCCCTCCACCCCACCATGACATTTATTCCATCGAAGATTTGGCCCAGTTGATTTTCGACCTGAAAAACGTAAACCCGCAGGCACGGATCAGCGTGAAACTGGTAGCCGAAAGCGGCGTGGGAACCATTGCCGCCGGAGTAGCCAAAGCGAAAGCCGACCTGATTGTCATCTCGGGAGCGGAAGGAGGAACCGGCGCATCGCCTGCATCGAGTATGCGGTATGCAGGTATCTCGCCCGAAATAGGACTAAGCGAGACGCAACAGACCTTGGTATTGAACGGACTCCGCGGACAAGTGAAACTGCAAGTGGACGGACAGTTGAAAACCGGACGGGACATTATCAACATGGCTTTGCTGGGTGCGGAAGAATTCGGTTTCGGTACCACCGCATTGATTGTGCTGGGATGCGTCATGATGCGCAAATGCCACACCAACACCTGTCCCGTAGGCGTGGCCACCCAAGACCCCGAACTCCGCAAACGTTTCCGCGGACACTATGAATATGTAGTGAATTATTTTACTTTCCTGGCACAGGAAGTACGCGAATATCTGGCCGAAATGGGATTCACCCGGTTGGAGGATATCATCGGACGGACAGACCTGATTGAAATACAACAAGCGCCAAGTGAGAAGAAATCCTCACTGCTGGATTTCAGCAGACTGCTACACCGGGTGGACAACGGGGCCGCCATACATCATGTCATGGAACAGAAGCACGACATTGCCCATGTGAAGGATGTAACCATACTGGCCGCCGCCAGGGATGCCATAGAAAACGGAAAAGAAATTTCCCTGGAATACACCATCGCCAATACGGACCGTTCGGTAGGCGCCATGCTGGCAGGAGCGGTTGCCAAGAAATACGGGCAGGCAGGACTTCCGGAACAGACCATCCACATCAAATTCAAAGGTTCGGCAGGCCAAAGTTTCGGTGCGTTCCTGACCCACGGCATCAGTTTCAAGCTGGAAGGCGAAGCGAATGACTATCTGGGAAAAGGACTGAGCGGCGGACGCATTGCGGTACTGCCCCCCGTGCGCAGCAATTTCGATGCGGAAAAGAATACCATCGCCGGAAACACCCTGCTGTATGGCGCTACTGACGGCGAGGTGTATATCAACGGACGGGTGGGCGAACGCTTCGCCGTCCGCAATTCCGGTGTGACGGCCGTGGTAGAGGGTGTAGGCGACCACTGTTGCGAATACATGACCGGAGGACGGGTCGTGGTACTGGGGGAAACCGGACGGAATTTCGCTGCCGGGATGAGTGGCGGCGTGGCTTACGTGTGGGACAAGAACCACAACTTCGATTATTTCTGCAACATGGAGATGGTGGAGCTCTCGCTTATCGAGGAGGCATCTTACCGGAAGGAACTGCATGAACTGATCCGTCAGCATTACCTCTATACCGGCTCCAAACTGGCAAGAACGATGTTGGATGACTGGAATCGCTATGTGGATGAATTTATTCAGGTAGTACCTATCGAATATAAACGAGTATTGCAAGAAGAACAAATGCGTAAGCTGCAACAAAAAATAGCTGATGTACAAAGAGATTATTAACGACAAAAGAAATACAACAAAGATATGGGAAATCCAAAAGCATTTTTAACTATACCGCGTCAGGAAGCGGGCTACCGTCCCATCCACGACCGGATATCAGATTATAGCGAGGTAGAACAGACTCTGAACAGCCGTGACCGGAAACTTCAAGCCTCACGCTGCATGGACTGCGGCGTTCCCTTCTGCCACTGGGCTTGTCCGCTGGGCAACAAGCAGCCCGAATTTCAAGATGCCCTCTACAAAGGCAAATGGGAGGAAGCTTACAAGATATTGAACGAAACCAACGATTTTCCTGAGTTCACCGGCCGCATCTGCCCCGCCCTCTGCGAAAAGAGTTGCGTGCTGAAACTGAGCATGGACTCTCCCGTCACCATCCGCGAGAACGAAGCGGCCATTGCCGAAGCAGCCTTCCGCGAAGGTTACATCAAGCCCCGGAACATTGAACGCAACGGACGGAAAGTAGCCATTATCGGCGCCGGTCCCGCCGGACTGGCCGCCGCCAACCAGCTCAACGGAAAAGGGTACACAGTGACCGTCTTCGACAAGAATGAGGCTCCCGGCGGCCTGCTACGTTACGGCATCCCCAACTTCAAGCTGCACAAGCCCATCATCGACCGCCGTATCCGGGTGATGGAAGAAGAAGGCATCCACTTCAAAATGAACAACGATGTGGATGTGCGGCAACTCCCCGAAGGTTTTGACGCCTACTGCATCTGCACCGGAGCTCCGACCGCCCGTGACCTCCCTGTCCCCGGACGCGAACTGAAAGGCATCCACCCGGCACTGGACATGCTGGCGCAACAAAACCGTATCCTTGCCGGCATGACGTTCCCGAAAGAACAACTGGTTACTGCCAAAGGGAAGAAAGTACTGGTCATCGGCGGAGGGGATACCGGCAGCGACTGCATAGGGACCAGCAACCGGCAAGGTGCCGTAAGCGTCACCCAAATAGAAATCATGCCCCAGCCGCCCGTAGGACAGAATCCTGCCACTCCATGGCCCCAATTCCCCATCGTACTGAAAACTACCTCTTCCCACGAAGAAGGGTGCAGCCGCCTATGGTCTCTCGCCACCCGTAAGTTTTTAGGCAAAAACGGTAAAGTGTGCGGTGTGGAAGTGGAACAGGTGGAATGGACTCCGAGTCCCGACGGCGGCCGCCCTGCCATGAAACCCACCGGAAAGGTGGAAGTGATTGAAGCCGACCTGGTTCTTCTGGCAATGGGCTTCTTAAAACCCGAACATCCCCAATTCACCGAAAACGTATTCGTAGCCGGCGATGCGGCAAGCGGAGCCAGCCTGGTGGTACGCGCCATTGCCAGCGGACGGAAAGCGGCAACGGACATAGACAGTTATCTCAATAAATAAATCAACAAATACAATTATGTGTGGAATCGTAGGAATATTCAAGATAAAGCAACAAACGCAAGAGTTGCGTCAGAAGGCATTGAAAATGTCACAAAAGCTCCGCCATCGCGGGCCGGACTGGAGCGGCATCTACGTAGGCGACTCTGCCATCCTGGCCCATGAACGCCTCTCCATCGTAGACCCTCAAAGCGGAGGGCAACCCCTATATAGTCCCGACCGGAAACAAATCCTCGCCGTGAACGGAGAAATCTACAACCATCGGGATGTTCGTGCAAAGTACGCCGGAAAATATGATTTCCAAACCGGCAGCGACTGCGAAGTCATCCTTGCCCTTTACCGTGACAAAGGTATTCACTTCCTCGAAGACCTGAACGGCATCTTCGCCTTCGCCCTTTATGATGAGGAGAAAGACGATTTCCTCATTGCCCGCGACCCCATCGGAGTCATACCTTTATATATAGGTAAGGATAAGGACGGCAAAATATACTGCGCCAGCGAGTTGAAAGCCCTCGAAGGGTTCTGTGATGAATACGAACCCTTCCTTCCCGGCCATTACTATTGGGGAAAAGAAGGCAAGATGACCCGCTGGTACGTCCGCGACTGGTTTGAATACGAAGCCGTGAAAAACAACAATGCCTATTCCCAGGACATACACGACGGACTGGAAGAGGCCGTTAAACGCCAACTGATGAGTGATGTGCCCTACGGCGTACTTCTTTCCGGCGGTCTGGACAGTTCCGTCATCTCTGCCATTGCCAAGAAATATGCAGGCAAACGGGTAGAAACCGACAATAAAAAAGATGCCTGGTGGCCTCAGCTCCATTCCTTTGCTATCGGTCTGGAAGGTGCGCCCGACCTGATAAAAGCCCGCGAAGTGGCCCGCTTTATCGGAACCGTGCATCATGAAATCCACTATACCATCCAAGAAGGATTGGACGCTATCCGCGACGTCATTTACTACATCGAGACTTACGATGTCACCACCGTTCGCGCCTCTACCCCGATGTATTTGCTGGCACGCGTCATTAAAAGCATGGGAATCAAAATGGTGCTGAGTGGCGAAGGAGCTGATGAAGTGTTCGGCGGCTATCTCTATTTCCACAAAGCCCCTACAGCCCAAGCCTTTCATGAAGAAACCGTGCGTAAACTAGGCAAGCTCCACCTCTATGACTGCCTCCGTGCCAATAAATCCCTCGCAGCATGGGGAGTGGAAGGCCGAGTGCCTTTCCTGGACAAAGATTTTCTGGACATAGCCATGCGCCTCAATCCCGAGGCAAAGATGTGCCCCGGAAGCACCATTGAAAAGAAAATCGTCCGCAAAGCCTTTGCAGACATGTTGCCCGACAGTGTAGCATGGCGACAGAAAGAGCAGTTCAGCGACGGCGTGGGCTATAGTTGGATTGATACACTGAAAGCCCTTACCGCCGAAGCCGTCAGTGACGAGCAAATGGCGCACGCAGCCGAACGGTTTCCTATCAATACGCCGCAAAACAAGGAAGAATACTACTATCGCAGCATCTTCCAGGAGCACTTTCCCAGCGAAAGCGCAGCCCGCAGCGTGCCAAGCGTGCCCAGTGTAGCATGTTCTACAGCCGAAGCCCTTACATGGGACGCCGCCTTCAAGAACATGAACGAACCAAGCGGACGGGCCGTGAAGGGAGTGCACGAAGAAGCATATGATTCATAATATGGCAACGTGAGTCTGATTCCAACAATTTCATGCATACAAAGAAGAGATGCTTTGCACCCCGAAATCTTGCGCGGCCTTGCCTTCGAAAAGAGGAAGGCTGCGCGGTGCTTTTGCCAACGTTTTCGAAATAGAGTGGAAAAAACAGCCCTTTCCATGCCGGGTATCAGAAAAAAATGGTATAGCTTTGTATAGCTATAAAAAAGAGAAGAAGAAAGATGGAAACAAAAAAAGCGCCTCAAATCCCTTACGGCATCTCGGACTTTGTGCGGATGCGGACTGAAAATTATTATTATGTGGACAAGACCATGTATTTGCCCCTGATTGAAGATACAGCCAGCTATATCTTTATGATACGTCCGCGCCGTTTCGGAAAAAGCCTTTTCCTAAGCATAATGAAAGCCTACTATGACATTTTGCAAAAAGACCGTTTCGAAAGTTATTCAGCGGACTATGAATAGGTAAGAATTCCACCGACCAGCGCAACCGTTTCCAGATGATTTATTTTGATTTCTCAAAGGCAGGGGTTTCATTGGAAAGACTGGAAAAATGTTTTGAGACTTATTGCAATGTTGTCCTCTACCTGTTCATAAAGGATTACGCTTCTTTTTATTATGATAATTTTGAAGAAAAGTGCTGTATCTGGCTCAAGGAACCACGTTACATAAAGTCCTGATACAGTTCAAAGGATGGGAAGTGGTGAGAAGTGAAAAAGATACACATTAAAAACACAATTAACAGATAAAATAATGAAAACACCTTTTATTCCTAAATTGATTCTCCTTTTTATCCTATTTTTTCTTTATTCTGCTGGATATGCACAACAACGGGATTCAGTAACCATACGCGGACAAGTAACAGATTATAACGGACAACCCATTGACAGTTGTTCCATCTTTTGGCAGAGCCCCTCTTTTGATGACATTAAACAAGCCATCACTGACAAAAACGGATACTACACCACCCGTATTCCTAAAGGAAAGTATCAAAGTATGGGAGCTATCAATATGTCTACCTACCCACATACCGTAAAACCCGGACTAGCGGAAAAAGACCAACGTCTCGAATTTTGGGCATGGAATTTCATTGCCGATCGTGATACCACTCTCAACATTCGCTATCATCGTATGGAAGTCTATGGACTACGTATTTTCCACATCCCTGGAGGCATGCCCACCTATCAGATATATGTTCGACCCATGAGTCTGACCCGCACCCTGCAATGGCAAAAAGAAGAAAAATCCTCACTTGTACATGCACAGGATCTTAGCAAGATTGAGCAAACAGGTTTAAGCAAACAAGCCAAAGGCGTTTTGCTGGCACCATCGGCTGACAAATTAAAAGCTATCGTTTGGATAGATGGAGAAGAAGTACCTGTTCTGATGAAACAAGAGATAAAAGAGTACTTCGATGCTACTGAATACGGTAATGCCTATCTGCTGACCGTGGATATGCCTAAACACCAGAAAAATATTCTCCCCTACCGAATATTTAAAGTAGAGTTAACTGATTTAGAAAATGGTGACCGTGGAGAAGGGCTTTATTAGGGTCAATGTAAAAAGCTGAGGGGTAAATTTATAAATTGTTATCTTTGTTTCCAAATTCATAGCTTATGGAGTTAAACGGTTATCGCCTTCTTCTTCCTGAAGGCACTTTAGATTACTTTGATCTTGTTGATGTGAAGGAAAGCGTAAATGAAGTTGTGATCTATCTTGAGGAGAAAAATATCGTTCCTGAGAAGTATACAGATCAGGATACTGAGAGTAAAGGCTTTTATGATCCTGTTATTGTTCAGGATTTTCCTCTTCGTGGCAAGAAGGTCTTCCTTAATATTCGTCGTCGTCGCTGGATCTTAAAGAAGCATAATAAGTATATCTCTCGTAACTGGTGTATAGTGGCTGAAGGTACTCGTATGACGCAAGATTTTGCGTCTTTTTTAAAAGAACTATATTGATAGCTATCCGATCAGTTGCAAGCTCTTAGGTGTTTTATCTGGAGTTGACGGGGATTTATTGGAGCGTCAATACCGTAACCATCTAAGTGGTTATCTCCATTGGGACCAACTTGTTCATGCAGAGAGTTGGCTACTATTCGAAAAGAATATCGGTGCTTGTATCTGTATTGATGAGGTAGCCCTCTCGCGTGGGGAACTCTATACTGTCCTGACCAATAAAGAAGCTCACGGTGGTAAAGGTAGTATGATTGCTATCATTAAAGGTACGGACGTTCATACGGTCACTTCTGTCCTGCTTAAGCTATCCCGTCGCCGCCGTTACCAAGTGCGCGAGATTACTTTGGATATGGCTCCTAACATGGAGCAGATTGCACGCATCTGCTTTCCTGCGGCCAAACGTGTTACCGATCGCTTTCACGTACAGAAGTTAGCTTATGAAGCTGTGCAGGAGATGCGTGTAAAAGCTCGCTGGGAGGCTTTGGATGAAGAGTCCACTCAGATTGCTTATGCAAAGGCCTGTGGAAAGATGTATCATGCACCTGTTTTCGCTAATGGAGATACAAGAAAGCAGTTGTTAGCGAGAAGTATTTATCTGCTTTACAAGAAGGAATCCTTATGGACTCAGTCTCAAAGAATACGGGCTGAAATTCTTTTCAAGGAATATCCCGATATAAAGAAAGGATATTATCTGTCTATGCGGTTAGGCTTAATCTATCATCAGTGTAAGTTTAAGGATATTGCTTTGACAAGGCTGGCAAGGTGGTATGATGAAGTAGATAAATCAGGGTTCCTCACCTTTGGAAGGGTCGCACGTTCTATACAAACACATTATCTGGATATAATCAATTTTTTTGAAAGGAGGGCAACCAATGCCGAAGCTGAGTCATTCAATGCTAAAATCAAAGCATTTAGAGCACAGTTCAGAGGAGTAAGAGATAGAGCTTTTTTCTTATATAGACTTGCTAAATTATATGCTTAAATATAAAATTCCTCAGATTGTTACGTTGACCCTATATTTCTACAAAATAGAAAGTGGCTGGAATATTGAGAAAGTAGAAGAATGCTTATAACTGAATTCTGCCTCGAGTGGTGAACTATGTTCACCGCCCCGGCTTTTCAAATTCATTTCTTCTTCGTGCAGTGCTCTGTTTCAAACTTTCGCAATGTGGTTACGCTGAATCTTTTCTTAATGAACTTTTGGACATCGGATGCTTTGTAATACACTTCACTCCCGACAAATGCGTTCTCTAATTTTTCCCCATGCAGGTGTATTCGACAAGCAGCTATCTTGTATCGTATAATACATCTCCCGAAAGCGTGACATTGGTATAGTAAAACTTAATATATTCTCATGGATATAGCGACGCACGGAGGGGTCAAACAGTCCAATAAATGTACGTTTCCCATTTTTGCTGTTTTCCAATGTTGCTTCTGAAAAAATAGAAGAACATCCCGAACCAAATTTTGCAGTAATTGCATCATCCGAATTGTTATCGTAAAATGTCCATGAAGCAAGTCCTAAAAGCATATCAGGGGTAGCCAAAAAGAAAATCCCCACTACATTATTAAAGTTTTCAAGTTCAGTAATGGGTGAAATATTCAAATACTGCCTTGTCGTAATCTGCACATTTGCCTTTTCTACGAAATCAAGAACCAATTCTGAAGATTTCTTATATTTTTCTTTGCTTGAAACAAACATAGGCATTTTTTCATTCATGGTCGAAAAACCAGTATAGAATTTACCACCCATACACCCGATTCTATCGGCACTCAAAGAGATTGGTTCACCACCAATCAGCTTTTCAAACTCCTTAAAAAAACAACCGTTGATTTTTTTCAAATCATCATTAATCTGTTTATCAGAATACCAAAAAGCAAAGGGTAATTGTACCTTTTCTCCGAAAGCCTTTTGGATATTTTCTATAAAAACACTTACTTCCATTTGGTTACTCATTACATTATTTCTATATTTG
>OKSM01000785.1_pt1 | contig 10634 bp, 9 predicted proteins | sample 1606281 | NCBI WGS metagenome assembly OKSM01 (sample SAMEA3879549, study PRJEB24766) | human gut metagenome | biome: human-associated habitat; feature: feces | place: USA | collected 1985/1987
TCCCCCTTCCGCCTCGCTATGCTCGGCACCTTCCCCCAAGGGGAAGGCAAGACTAATAGCTTTCAATTAGCCTTTATTAGTATGTTCTTGGTTCCCCCTTGGGGGACAAGGTGAATTGCCCGAAGGGCAAGAGAGGGCGCCCTGGGGCGACTGTCGCGTCAGCGACTAAAGGGGGTAACGCAGATGGAGTGGTATAACGCACACCTCAATGGTCGATGCCGTTACGAGAACTAACTCCCTTATGGAAGTAATGCTTAACCTCGCTCATATCAGTAACAAGGTCGGCAATTTTAATAAGCTCTTCCGGTGCACCTCTACCAGTAGTAATAACCTCAACGTTATTTTTATGCTCACGCAAAAAATCAACAACCTCCTGCGTCGACAGCATTTGGGTAGCAAGCACAATATTCAGCTCATCGAGGATAATAATGTCCGCAGCGTGCGAGCTGATAGCCTCTTTCGCTTCTTCCCAGCCGTCACGGCACATCTTTAAATCAATAGGATCGGGATTATGGAAATTAACAAAGGCGTCGCGTCCCACCTGCCGCAGCGTAAACCAGGGCAGATTCTTTGCAGCCCGCGCCTCGCCGTACTCAGGATCATCCTTCAAAAAAGAAAGCATCAGCGTCTTCATACCATAACCGGAGGCACGCAACGCTACACCCAAAGCGGCAGTAGTCTTCCCCTTGCCTGTACCTGTATAAACCTGCAGCATACGCTTCACCTATCTTTCCAATAATAAATGCAGCAGCTCCTTCGCACCCTTGGCAATCTCCACCTTACCGGGGTAACGCTCCTTGAACTGCGCCAGCGACATATCATCCAAAAACAGCTTATCGTTATTCAAAACCACATCTGGCAGAATAATCTTCTTATCCTGAACGTTCGCTAATATATCGCTGCCCGTCAAAAGACCGGTAACATTCACCTTGCCGCCGAAAAAGCTGTTAGGCACAGGCACAAAACGGTGCTCCGAACCGAACTGGCTGTTCAGCTTCGCCATCAAAGGCTCCAGAACACGGTAAGCGCCCTCACCCACGGGAATCACCGCAGGCTCTGCAGGATGAAAGCTCTGCATCTGCGCCAACGCCTCGTCCCACTCCAGCATAAAGTTGGCAGTAAGGCCGATGCCGTTTTCCAGCTGCGGGAAGCCGTCGTACCATTCGGTAGGAGGAAAAGGCTTTTCCGCCAGCAGGTAAAACTCATCGCCCAAGTAGATAAACGTTTTGCCTGTTTCCTTACGGCAGCGCTCCTGCCATGCGGTCACCTGCTCCACAACCTCTGCGGCCTGCTCCTTCGTAAAGGTGGCAAGCTGCGTCAGGTGCTCGCGGTGCTTAGTGGTGCCTACGGGAACAACCGCCATCGTCAGTACATTGGGATACTGCGCGTACAAATCGTGGAAGCTCTTGGCAAGAATCTCGCCGTCATTATAACCGGGACAGCACACAATCTGCGTATGCACCTGAATGCCCGCATCGAACAAAAGCTGCAAGCGCTTCATCAGCTGACCGGCAAAACGATTGTGCATCATCTGGCAGCGCACCTGCGGGTCGGTAGCGTGTACCGAAACATACAGCGGTGTCAGATGTGTACGAATAATCCGTTCAAAATCTTCATCATTCATATTGGTGAGTGTAATGAAGTTACCATATAAGAAGGACAGACGGTAATCGTCATCACGCACATACAGACCCGGACGCATACCGGGAATCATCTGGTCAACAAAGCAGAAAACACAGTTATTGTAGCAGGTCGCAACTCTGTCAAAAACTGCGGAATCAAACTCCAGGCCAAGATCCTCATCCGGATATTTTTCTATATGTACCTGACGGCGTGTGCCATCGGTGGCCTCTATCTCCAGATCAACCTCGTAATCGGAGGTATAGAAGCTCAATTCAATTATATCCTTAACCTGTACGCCGTCCACGCTGCACAGCTTTTCGCCGGCCTTGATGCCTGCGTCCGCTGCCAAACTGTTCTTGCGTACACCACTAATAAGTCCTACCATTACAACTCCTTAAAAAAATGCAGATAATCAACCGTGAAAAGATTAGTCGTCAAATTATTATATCATATTAGCTTGAAGAATGCAAAAAGGGGACGCACGGATGTGGTCCCCAAGCTACAACTATTTACTTTTCTACCCTCTGCGCCATCTGCACAGCTTCGCCAACTCGTAGCCACGACTGGCTACAAAATCACGCGTTTCTCCCGTCACAATCAGCGGAACGTCACGCAGCTCCTTCGGCGTCAGGCAGCCCAAAAGCAGCATGTACTTTTGCAGTTCGTCCGCCAGTGACTCCACATAGTTTGCGGCAGCGTCAACTCCCTGCTCCATAACCACCGCGTCCGCACCCAGAGCGAAGGCACGCGCTGCGTCACCTGCACTGCGGATGCCGCCGCTCGCCAACAGCAGAGCGTTCTGCGGCAAAGTCTGCTGCGCGTCAAGCAAACTCCAGCACGTAGGCACGCCCCAGGCAGCAAACTCCTCCGTCAGCTCCACGCCCTGACGCTTTGCCTCAATCGCCGGGAAGTTCGTCCCCCCTGCGCCAGCACAGTCAAAGGCTGTAAAGCCCTGCTCCAGCAAAAGCTCGTATTGCTCTGCCGCAATACCGCAGCCTGTTTCCTTGACGATAACAGGCACGCTCACAGCATCACGAATCTGCACCAGGTTTGCCAAAAGTCCGCAGGTATCCTTGTCGCCCTCGGCCATCCACAGCTCCTGCGCGGCGTTCAGATGCACCTCTAGCGCGTCAGCCTGCAGCATATCAACGGCAGCCTGCGCCTGCGCGGGCGTAGCCAGTGCGCTGATGTTACCGATAACAAGACCGTCGGCAAGCTCCTCGCGCACCACAGTATAGCTGCCAACGCCGCTGCCGTCACGCACAGCGCCGAATTGCGAGCCTACAGCCATACCGATACCGGTTCTTGCCGCCACCTGCGCCAGCTTTCTGTTAATCTCCGTCACCGCATCTGTACTGCCGGTAATAGCATCAATGAAAAAAGGCAAACGCAAACGTTTGCCTAAAATTTCTACAGATAAAACAAAGTCTGCCGGATTAATCTCCGGCAGACAGTTGTGTAAGAAGCGGAGATCAGCAAGGTGCGTTGCCGCCGGGCCGTCGCCCAGCTCCAGTGCATATTGAATATGTTCTAGCTTACGCTTTGCACGTTGCATATCCTTCTCCAATTATTTTTCGAGGCTTTCCAGCTGCTCGGACAGGTTTTGGCTCAGGTGAGATTTTTTGCTGCCCATGTAGGAACGGAATTCGTTCTTTTCAGCATCACGTTTAACTTTGGAAATGCTCAGGCCGATTTTTTTGCTGTCCAGATCCATTTTAATGATTTCAGCTTTAACAACTTGGCCAACTTCCAGAACGTCGCTCGGAGCTTCGATGCGCTCAGGAGCAATTTCAGAAATGTGAACCAGACCTTCAACTTTATCGCTCAGTTTAACGATAGCGCCGAAAGCCAGCAGACGAACAACTTCTACATCCAGAATGTCGCCGATGTGGAATTGAGAAGCTTCAACCTTCCAGGGATCTTCCAGAGTAGCTTTGATGCTCAGAGCAACGCGTTTGTTTTCGCGGTCGATGCTCTTAACCAGAACGGTTACTTCGTCGCCTTCTTTAGCAACGTCAGCAGCTTTTACGCTACGGTCCCAGGACAGCTCGGTGTTGTGAACCAAGCCAACCAGGCCTTCGCCGATTTCAACGAACAGACCGAATTCAGCAACTTTTACAACCTTACCGGTGTATACTTTGCCTTCTTCAACAGAGTTGTAAGCAGCTTCTTCAGCAGCAGCGCGTGCTTCTTTAGCAGCAGCAATGCGAGCTTCTTTAGCTTCCTTGTAAGCTTTGCGTTTAGCGTCAGCTTCAGCTCTCAGCAGGTCGCGGCGGGAAACAACGATGCGTTTTTTCTCCAGGTCAACTTCGATGATTTCAGCTTCCAGCTCTTTGCCGATATAACCGGTGAAGTCTTCTACGCGGCGCAGTTCAACATGAGATGCGGGCATGAAGCCTTCAACACCTTCAACTGCAACACCCAGACCAACGATGTTTTTAGCTTTGTTTTTGATGATGCGCAGAACTTTAACGGTTGCCGGGCGTTTTTCGCCTTCGGGCAGCTCAGCAACATTTTTCCATGCTGCGTCGCGCTCTGCTTTGATTTTGGACAGACGAACGAAATCGCTCTTGGTGCTGCCAGGAACAACCTTAGCTTCTACTTCGTCGCCAACTTTGATGGAGTTTTGCAGTTCTTCAGCAGATTCGGTCTGGGACCATTCGGAATAAGGAATCAGACCATCATGTCTATATCCAAAAGATACATAAACGCCGTCTTTATCCAATTGAATAACGGTACCGTTGACAACTTTGCCAGGATATACCTCTACCTCCATACTTTCGTTGAGCATGCTTTCAAAATCCATGTTTTCCATTACTAAAATAGCCTCCTTAATTAAACGGTCCGGAGTCGATGCTCCTGCCGTGATTCCTATTTTATTGCAACCCCTTAGCATATCGCTGCTCAGTTCGCTTGCAGTCTCTATATGATATGCTTGCCTGCAATGCTGTTGCACCAGCTCGAAAAGATGCCTTGTGTTGGCGCTGTTGCGTCCGCCGATGACGATAACGGCATCCGACTCTGCAGCCAGCTTTACAGCCGCCTGCTGTCTTTGCGCTGTCGCCAGACAGATGGTGCGCTCCACACGGTATTCTCCCGGGCGCTGCTCCTGCAGTGCCTGCAATATATCATTAAATTTCTGCAGCTCAAAAGTCGTCTGGATGATTACTCCATAACGCTCCCGGCGCGGTACATAAGAGATATCTTTTATACATTCTACACAGATAGCGTTTTTTCCTGCCCATTTTAAAATACTTTTTACTTCCGGATGATTTTTTTCTCCGACTATTACAGGAAAATAGCCATCAGCTGCTGCCTGAGCAGCCTTTTGCTGTGCCAGGCGTACATTCGGACAGGTTGCGTCCAAAATTGTCAGCCCTTGTTTTTCTGCCTGCGCGTAGGTTTCAGGCCCCTCGCCGTGTGAACGGAAGATAACCGTTTCACCGGGAGCAAACTGCTCCAAGCTGTCCTTACAGGCAATGCCCTCAGATGCAAGCTCGGCAATCAGCTGGGGATTGTGTATCAAAGGTCCCAGCGTTGCACCCTGCACACGGTCGGTCGCAGCTTTCTGGGCCAACGCCACCGCGCGCTTCACACCATAGCAAAAACCACAGTGCTCTGCCACCTTAATTTCCATTATACATCTTCACCTGCCTGCAGCCTTGCAATGTGCTGCATCAGTTCTTCAGTCATTGCATGCAAAAATTCTTTGTTGACTACAGCGTCCTCAGGAAAAGGCATCGGTTTGCCAAAGCGCACCGTAACCTTCGGCCAGATACGGCCGTGACGCTTGTAATCGGTACCGATGATACAGGCCGGCACGATAGTTGCCTTCGCCTTGCTCGCCATCATCAGCGCTCCGGGCTGAGCCTTACCAAGCTCGCCGGTCTTGCTGCGTGTTCCCTCAGGGAAAATCGCCAGCACCTGGCCGCTTTCCAGGATATCAATACCATGCTTGATTGCGGCACGGTCCGCGCCGCCACGGCGCACCGGGAAAGCACCCAGAATTTTATAGATAGTGCCCAGAACCGGCACAAACAGCTCCTCCTTGGCCATAAAGTGGACCTTACGGGTTGCTGCCGTACCAAGTACAGGCGGATCAAGCAAACTCAGATGGTTGCTCGCTATTACCAGCGGACCATCCTTGGGAATATTTTCGGTTCCTTCTACCTTCAATCGCAAAAAGATGGTAAAAAGAATTTTAAAGAGATTCTTCACTAAGGTATAAATCATTGTGCGCGCTCCTGCACCAGCTGTAAAATTTTCTCGGTAACCTCGCTGATGCCCATATCGGATGTATCCAGAAGCAAGGCATCCTCTGCCTGACGCAGTGGACTGATAGCACGCTCGCTGTCCTGCTTGTCGCGCTCGGCGATATCTGCCTGCAGCTGCTGCAGATCAACCTGCTGACCTTTCGCTACCATTTCCGCATAACGGCGGCGCGCTCTTTCTTCAACCGAAGCAGTAAGGAAAATTTTCAGCTGTGCGTTCGGGAATACCACCGTACCGATATCACGGCCGTCCATCAGGACACCGCCTGCCTCGCCCATACGGCGCTGCTGATCCACCATTGCCTCACGCACTGCTCCGATAGCAGCAACACGCGATACAATCGCCGTCACTTCGGGAGTACGGATAGCATCGGTAACCTCGGTTCCGTCTACGAAAACACGGTTGATTTTTGCCTCCGGCTTGAAGTCAATCAGCATAGTCTTGGATAAGCCGCTGATAAAGTCCTCGTCAAAAGGTTTGCCTGTCTGCAAAAACTTCCAGGCTACGCTTCTGTACATGGCACCGGTATCAATATAGGCATAGCCTAATTTTTCGGCAGCCAGCTTCGCAATAGTGCTTTTGCCTGCACCTGCGGGACCATCAATTGCCACAACAATTTTCTTCATTCTACATAACCACACTTTATAATGTATTAGCTATCTATATAATACCATGTTTTACATGTATATGGATAGCCTAATTTAAGTCAAATTTATGAATTATTCTTCCGCAGCCGCCGCTTCGCCCGCAGCATGGCCGCTGCTGAACGCCGCCTGCAGATTATAGCCGCCGGTATAGCCGTCGACATCCATAACCTCGCCTGCAAAGTACAAGCCCTTGATGCGCTTGGATTCCATGGTCTTGGGGTCAATCTCCTTCACGCTCACGCCGCCTGCGGTAACGATAGCCTCTGCAATCGGACGTGTTGCGGAAATGGTGATGACAAAATGCTTCAGCGTCTGCAGCAGTCTGTGACGCTCCTCGCGCGAAACCTGGTTGATGAATTTGTTTTCATCAACGTAGGACATATCCAGCACAACTGGAATCAGTCGCTGCGGCAGCAAATCCTTCATGCCGTTGAGCACCTGCTTACGGCTGTACTGCACAAAATCGCGCTGAATGCGCGCATCCAGCTTTTCCTCGCTCAGCGCAGGCTTCAGGTCAACATCCAGCTCTACATCCTTGCCTGCAACCAAAGCGTCTGCGGCAAGATTGCTCAGCGAAAGCACAATGGGACCGGAAACACCGAAATGCGTAAACAGCATCTCGCCGAATTCACTGCCTAGCTTTACGCCGTCGGCCAAAAGTGTTGCCTGCACGTTGCGCAAAGATAAACCCTGCAGGTCATCAACATAAGGATAATCGCTTTCCAGCGGTACCAGAGAAGGCTTCAGCGGTACAATCGTGTGCCCCAGCTTTTTCGCCAGCTTTGCGCCGCCGCCGTCACTGCCTGTGCCCGGATAGGAGGCACCGCCCGCAGCCAGAATAACTCTGTCTGCCTCGTACACGCCGTTGACCGTACGCACGCCGTACACATGACCTTCCTTGACCATGATACCAATAACCTTGGTGTCGGTCTGCAGCTTGCCGCCGGCCTCGGTATAAATCCTTACCAGCGTGTCAACTACATCCTTCGCCTTGTCGCTTACCGGAAAAATACGGCCGCCGCGTTCAACCTTCGTCGGCAGTCCGTTACTCTCCAACAGCAATACTATATCATCATTTGTGAACCTATGTAAAGCACTATTTAAAAATCTTCCGTTTCCGGGCAGATTTTTTATGAAATCAGGGATTTCGCAGGCGTTGGTAATGTTGCAGCGTCCCTTGCCGGTAATGAGCATTTTCTTGCCCGGCACACGCATTTTTTCATAAATAGTTACCTGCGCTCCGCCCCAGGCTGCAGCAATACCTGCCAAGAGACCTGCAGCGCCGCCGCCGACAATCGCAACTCGCGTCATAGCTTAGCCGCCTTTCTGAGCTGAGATAATTCCTGCTCGCTCAGGCTGCGGAACTTGCCGCGTCCCAAATTGCTCAGCTGCAGCGGTCCCAGCTTTATGCGCTTCAGGTTGCGCACCGGGAAGCCGATTGCGTCGCACATGCGGCGAATCTGGCGGTTACGTCCCTCATGGATTGTGATATCGAAAAGCGTAAAGCCACGCTCATGATCATAATCACGCAGGTTAACAACCGCCGGAGCGGTCGGACCGTCCTCCAGCTTTACGCCCAAGCGCAGCTGGTCCAGTTTTTCCTGCGGCACAATGCCCGGAACCTTAACGAGGTAGGTCTTGTTTACCTCATGGCTCGGATGCATCAGCGCCTGTGCCAGCGCACCGTCATTCGTCAGCAGCAGCAGTCCTTCGGTATTGAAGTCCAGGCGGCCTACCGGGAAAACTCGCTCCGGCAGGTTCTGCACGAAATCGGCAATGCTGCGGCGGTTCTGCGGGTCGGACATCGTGGTGACAACTCCCCTCGGCTTATAGAACATGTAATAAGCCTTGGCTTCCTGGGCAATAGGCTTGCCGTCAACACTGATGCGTACCTTGTCGGCATCAAACTTGCAGCCCAGCTCGGTAACAACCTTACCGTTCACGCGGACGCGACCTGCCGTAATAATTTTTTCTGCTTCGCGGCGGGAGGCAACGCCTGCTGCCGCCAGGATTTTTTGTAAACGTTCTTCCATCTATCTCAGTTTTCCTTTGCTTCTAATGTATTATCTAGCTGCAGCACCTGCTGCGCAGCCTCTGCCTCATCCTCAGGCTTCGTTTCCAGCGGCGGCAGCTCCTCCAATGAGTTCAGTCCGAATACCATCAGAAATTTTTCTGTCGTAGCATATAAAATGGGGTTGCCCAAAGCCTTTTTGCGTCCAGCTTCCGCCACCAGACCAAGGTCCAGCAGTGTATTGAGTACGCCGTCAACCTTTACGCCGCGGATGGCTTCCATCTCAGCACGCGTCACCGGTTGTTTAAAAGCAACAATCGCCAATGTCTCCAAAGATGCATTCGTCAGCTTTACTTCCTTTTTGCGTCCCAAGCCCAGCAATATGCTGTAGTAAACCGGCTTGGTCACCAGCTGAAAGCAGCCTGCTGTTTCACGCAGCATCAATCCCCTGCTTTCCGCCTCGTAGGATTGCTTCAGCTCCGAAACAAGCTCCCACACCTGCGGCTTATCCAGCTGCAGAAGGTCCGCAAGCTCCTGCAGCAAACAGCACCGCTTCCAGTGCTCCTGTCATTTTGTCAAGATACATCGTTTGCTTCCTCCTGTCCCTGCTTGCCGAAGATATAAATCGGTGCAAAGCGCTGTGCCTGGCTGATAGTAATCAACCCCAGCTTCAGCAGCTCCAGTACACCCAAGAAGCAGGCCACCTTCTCGGCAGGGCTGCCTGCGGTAAAAATCTCATTCAGCATAAAGCCCTGCGGCTGACGCTGCAGTTTTTGCAGAATATCTGCCATTTTATCCTGCACACTGTAGGCCTGCGGCTCGATAAAGGCTGCCGGTCTGCCATCAGGCGCAGTCGTCATGCCTGCCAAAGCCTTCAATAACTGCTGCACCGTGCAGGGAGCAACAGTGCGCTCCACCAAGTTGCCGAACATCGGCTCACGCTGCCAGTACAGGTCAGCGCTCTGCTTCATATCCGCCAAAGCAGCAGCGGCACGCTTAATGCGGCGGTATTCCACCAGCATCTCCACCAGCTGCTGACGCGGGTCTGCTTCCTCCTCCTCGCCCTCAACGGACTGCTTGGGCAGCAGCATGCGCGATTTAATCTGCAGCAGCGTTGCGGCCATCACCAGAAAATCACTGGCAACCTCCATATCAAATTCACTCATGCTGCGCAGATAGCTTATATACTGCTCCGTAACCGCAGCGATGGGAATATCATAAATATCTACTTTATCACGCTCGATAAGGTGCAGGAGCAAATCCAGCGGACCTTCGAACGCAGTCAGCTTCAACGATAAATCAGCCATGGCTTAGAACACTAAACCCAATATACCGTTTACCAGCATCATGTAGCCTGCGGCAAGCGGTCTGATAATCGCACCTGTAATACCGGTGAACACCAACGCAATCAGAATATAAAAGCCGTAGCGTCCCACCAGATTGTCAAACTTCCAGGCCATAGACGGCGGCAAAAGCTCCGAAAGAATCTTGGAGCCGTCCAGCGGCGGAACCGGAATCAGGTTGAAGAAAGCAAACCATACATTATATAACTGCATCCACAGCAAAAAGCGGTAAACACCATCACTCAAAAGACCGAAGCGATTTAAAAACGTCATGAAGAATGCTGCGAGAAAGCACAAAAACAGATTGGCTGCGGGACCGGCAAAGGAAACCTTCAGAATACCCTCGCGGCGGTTGCGGAAATTGCTGGGGTTAATTTCTACTGGTTTAGCCCAACCGAAGCCTGCTACCACCAGCAGAATCGCACCCAACGGGTCCAGATGTGCCATCGGGTTGAAGGTCATGCGTCCCATATAACGCGCAGTCGGGTCACCCATGCTGTCCGCACATTGCGCATGGGCATATTCGTGTATCGTAATCGCAAACAGCAGCGCAGGAATGCGATAGATCATTGTACTGAAATCGAGCATATTTTCCTCCGAGAAAAATTTATCAATAGATTTATTATACAACATCTTGTATTCCTACGTCAAAAAGAAAACGGAACCATCAGTATAAATTATGTGACAGTTCCGTAAACATTTACTTTTTTCTGCTAATTATTTTCTTATTTGCCTGTG
>OKSM01000789.1_pt1 | contig 10614 bp, 8 predicted proteins | sample 1606281 | NCBI WGS metagenome assembly OKSM01 (sample SAMEA3879549, study PRJEB24766) | human gut metagenome | biome: human-associated habitat; feature: feces | place: USA | collected 1985/1987
CATAATATGTAAGACATCTTTTGGAAAAGTCGAATGTAAATTCATGAAGTGAGGGAAAGAATGAAGTGCTATAATTGTGGAGCAAAGCTTGGAAGGGAAAATATCTGCCCTGAATGCGGCGTAAATGTAAAAATATATAAAAAAATTGTCATGGCATCCAATGAATATTACAATGATGCACTGGCAAAGGCGAGTGTCCGTGATCTTTCAGGAGCAATAGAAAGCTTGAAAACAAGCCTGAAATTCAATAAATTAAATATAGATGCAAGAAATCTGCTGGGACTCATCTACTTTGAGATGGGCGAAGTGGTGGAGGCATTGACAGAGTGGGTCATCAGTAAGAACTATCAGCCTGCTGAGAATGCCGCAAGCCGTTATCTGGATGAAATACAGAATAACAGATCAAGACTTGAGACAATCAATCAGACCATTAAAAAATACAATCAGGCGTTATTGTACTGCAGACAGGACAGCCGTGATCTTGCGATTATCCAGTTGAAAAAGGTACTGTCACTGAACCCGAAATTAGTCAGTGGACATCAGCTTTTAGCATTGCTCTATATTCAGGAGGGCAAATATGATCTTGCCAAGAAGTCTTTGCGCAACGCCGGAAAGATTGATGCAAATAACACGATCACACTTCGTTATTTAAAAGAAGTGAATGCAGGATTAAAGGAGAATACGCCGGGTAAGAAACAGAAGGAGGAACAGATTTCCTACCAGAGCGGCAATGAGACGATTATCCAGCCGAAGTATTTAAAGGACAATTCCGCAATGAGTACGATTCTTAATATGGTCATCGGTATCGCAATCGGTGCGGCAATTACCGGATTTCTGGTTGTACCGGGTGTGCGCCGTCAGGTGCAGAATGATGCCAAAGCGCAGGTGCTCGATGCGAATAACACTGTTTCGTCCAAGAATCAGGAGATCAGTACACTGCAGAAGCAGATTGATGATCTGACGAGCCAGATCACTGAGGTCAAGGACAGCGCAGAAGGTTCCGAGAATAAGATCAGCACATATGACCAGTTATTATCCGCATATGCATCCTATTCGGATGGAGATATTGAGGCAGCAGGCAATGCGCTTGGCAATGTCAATGAGGAATACTTAAGTGACAGCGCAAAGAGTGTTTATGAGACGATTAATGCGCAGGTCAATGCTGATTATCTGGAGTCCTTATATAATCAGGGATACAGCGATTATAACAGTCAGAAATTTGAGGAATCCATCACCAGCTTGCAAAAAGTTGTGGACATGGAGGAAACCTACAAAGATGGATATGCACTGTACTATTTAGCACAGGCTTACCGTAAGAATAATGATCTTGAAACGGCAAAGACTTACTATCAGAAGATCGTAGAACTGTATCCGGGTACAGAGCGCGCGGCGAATGCACAGAATTACATCAATATTGAAGAGTAAAAATCATTAAAAAAATTAAATAAAGATGATACAAAAGACGTCTAAGTGATATTAGGCGTCTTTTTTTATTCATAGGGTATTGAAAGCAAAAGGTGACTTTTAAACCAATTAAAAAAGTAACAGGAAAGGAGCATTTATGGAAGAAAAGTATCAGTTAAAAGAAGGATGTCTGACGATACAGATGCCAAAAGAGTTAGATCATCATGAGGCGGGCAGGCTTAAGATGGAGGCAGATTTTCTGATCGGGGCATATCATGTCAGACGGCTTGTGTTTGATTTTCGGGAAACAGAGTTTATGGACAGTTCCGGGATCGGTGTGATCATTGGAAGATGCAAGAGCATGGGGTTTTCCGGCGGCGAAGTGGCAGCAACCAATATGAATGAGCGCGTAAAAAAGATTTTTATGGTGTCAGGCCTGCAAAAGCTGATCCGGGTCGATACGGTATAAAAATAGACACATGTAATTGGCTTGGAAATGGGCCAGGCAGGGAATATCCGCCAGGAAAAGATGAAATCAGCGAATTTACGCGAACAGTTGAAATAGACCAGACAAGGGAATGTCCGGTAAGAGAAATGGGATATGTGGGATTTTGGAAGAAAATAAGAATAAAAAGAGGAAATGGAGAATCGATATGCAGGCAGATCAGATTAATGAAAACGAAATGAAACTGGAATTTGATGCGCGGTCCGTGAATGAAGGATTTGCCAGAATGGCGGTGGCTGCGTTTGTGGCGGAATTAAACCCGACACTGGATGAGATTTCTGACATTAAGACAGCAGTTTCAGAGGCAGTAACAAATGCGATCATCCACGGGTATGACAGTCCGGAGGAGAAGGTGGAGGTGTCCTGTAAACTGTGCGGAAACCATGCAGAGATCACAGTGAAAGATCATGGTCACGGGATTGCGGATGTACAAAAAGCCATGGAACCTTTTTTTACGACGAGACCGGAACTGGAGCGTTCCGGCATGGGATTTGCTTTTATGGAAGCATTTATGGATGAAGTCGAGGTACATTCAGCACCCGGAAAAGGAACAACTGTTACGATGAAAAAAAAGATCGGTGCAGGGATGGGCGTCTGATATGGAGGGTTTTAAGGAACTGATGCAGCAGGCACATGGAGGAGATAAAGGTGCAAGGGATACGCTGATTGCAGGAAATCTGGGACTGGTACATACTATCGCAAACCGGTTTGAACACCGGGGACATGAGAGGGAAGAATTGTTTCAGATTGGATGTATTGGATTGATGAAGGCGGTTGATAAATTTGATCTCTCGTTAAATCTTGCATTTTCCACTTATGCAGTTCCGGTGATCATGGGGGAAATCCGCAGATTTTTAAGAGATGATGGTATGGTAAAAGTAAGCCGGACATTAAAAGAAAATGCTTATAAGGCAGGGAGGGCAAAGGAAGAACTGTGGGGGGAACTTGGAAGAGAACCGGGATTGCTTGAGATCGCAGAGCGGACAGGGTTGAGCAGCGGTGAGATCATTATGGCAATGGAGTCGGCAAGAGATGTGGAATCCATCTATCAGCCGGTCTATGAGAAAGACGGGGACGAGTTACTGATGGTCGATCAGTTGTGTGAAAAGGAAGAAAACGGAAGGGATGAACCGGAAAAAGAGGCAGTATTAAACCGGATGGTGATCGAGCAGCTCATGGAACTGCTGGATGAGCGGGAACAGAATCTCATCCGGTGCCGTTATTTTGAAAACAGGACACAGAGTGAAACGGCAAAAGAACTGGGAATGACACAGGTGCAGGTCAGCAGGCTTGAAAAAAAGATCCTGTTGTGTCTCAGAAAAAATTTAGGATCGTGTGATTCGTGATGTATCCGGTTGATTTTCCCAGATAAACATGTTATTTTTTATAAAATGCACAGGATTGTGTGCAGCAAAGCTGTGTAAAGTGGAAAACAGCATGAAAAAATAAGACTTTTGTACAAAAGAGAGGATTGACATGAAATACGAAAATTACATATTTGATTTATATGGAACTCTGGTGGATATCCACACAGATGAAGAAAAAACGGAACTCTGGGAGAAACTGGCGCAGTTTTACGGTTATTATGGTGCGGTTTATACTGCAGAGGAACTGAAAAACGCGTATGCGTGCCTCACGGGGCAGAAAGAGGATGCATTGCGGCAGGAGATGGGATCTGATGCAGCCATGAAAAAAGACGATGCACATGAAGCACATCCAGAGATCGAGATCGAGGAGGTTTTTCTTGCATTGTTTCAGAAAAAAGGGGTACAGGCAGACATAGAACTTGCCATTCATGCTGGACAGTTTTTCCGGATCCTTTCCACAGAATATATCAGACTTTATGACGGGGCAAAGGAACTTCTTGCGGCATTGCGTGAAACAGGAAAAAAAGTATATCTGCTTTCGAATGCACAGCGTATTTTTACGGCGTATGAATTGAAACTTTTGGGACTGGAGCCTTATTTTGATGATATCTTTCTGTCATCCTCGTGCAAAGTGAAAAAGCCGGATACGCGTTTCTTTCATCTTTTGCTGGATAAACATCACATTTTGCCGGAAGAGAGTATTATGATCGGAAACGATGCGGTCAGTGATATCAAAGGAGCAAAAGAGGTCGGACTGCATACATTCTACATTCATTCAAATATTTCACCGGACACAGAGAAGAAACCGGACGCAGATCATGTGCTGATGCAGATGGATCTGGCAAAAGTGCGGCAGATCCTGATTTCTGATTAATGTGACAGAAAAAAATGCCGATACATTTATAAAGGAATCGATTTTCACGGATGCAATAAATGGGGAATGAGTTTATGAATTTATCGATCAATGCAAACGGTTTTTCAAATGTACAGAATACAGCGGCAGGGCACAAAGCAGAGCAGGCAAATAAACAGGGAAAAAGCGCATTTTTTGCGGGAAGTCCGGTACTGACAACAAAAAATCAGATCGAACAGCGAAAAAAGATGGCACAGAAAAGTGCCTTAAAACTGGTGAAAGATGCGTGGGATAACGACCAGGCTGTGGAAAAAACGGTCGCATCGCAAAGACAACGCTATGCGGAATTAGACGCACAGCGGACGGAGGCAAAGAAGGCACTTGCCGGTTATGAAGACCAGGAAAAAACATTGAAGGAACAGTGCAACGTAGCAGATGATTCCAAAGAACAGCAGGATTTAAACCTGTTGGAAAAGAGACAGGAATACAGGCGCGGTGTGGGTGAGAAACTGACTAGGGATGAGTGGAAAAAGTTAAATGAGATCGATAAGCAGCCACTCACAGAGTACCAGAAACGGGCACTTGAGATCCATGCCCAGGCGGTAGAAGAAAAGGTTACGATCCGCGATACAACCAGTGGAATGCAGGCTGCCGTCGGCAATGTGAAGCGTATTATGATCGAAAAATTAAAGACGCATGGAATGGTGGATGCGAAAAATGCTGCCGATGTTATCATGGATGCTGCAAACAATGATGTGGTCTCCATGCTTGTCTCTGATGTGAAAGATGGCATTGATGAGAAGATGGAAGAGGCAAAAGAGGATGCAAAGGATGTCGCAGACGAAAAAGAAAAGCGTCAGGAACGTTTAGATGCCTTAGAGGAAAAACGTGCGGTAGAAAAAGCTCTGATCGAGGGCACCAAAGAGGCTGTGGACCGTGCAAAGGAAAAACAGCAGAGACATGAGGCACCGGATATGAAGTTAGATGAGATGCTGACACTCACGACAGAACATAAGCAGATGAACGGTGTGGAGCAGGGACTTGATGACATTAAAAGCAGCATGAAGGTTTTAGAGGCAGATTTAAAAGGAATCAAGGTTGACAAGGAGGTCTAGTACCGGTTATGGCAAAATACGAAAAAACAGAACGTCTCGAAAAAGTACCGATGGAGTATTTGTGGGAGGGACTTGTTTTATCAGATAATCTTTACAATTATAATGGAAGCGTACTTTTAGTGCCAAGCGGAGAAGTTATCACGAAAAGCAAACTTGATAAACTGATCAATTTCAGTGATGGCAACAATTATATTACAACATTCCGCGGATCTTATGAGTATATCATGAAGGGAAAAGACCGTCCGGCTGAAATACAGCAGAAAATGTTGGAAAACAGGACCGGGTATACAGAACTGCGCAAAGGCATCGACCATGTGCTTCAGATGAGTAAAAATGCGATGTTTGTCAATCATGCTGAAGTGGAAGGCATGATGGAGAAAGTATATGGCAGAATGGTATCCGTGGATGCCGGGGAGATTTTCCAGTGTATTACCGTGCCAAGACCGGTTGACGAGGCATTACAGAGACATTCCCTAAACGTTGCACTTTTAAACGGGATCATGGGACAGTGGTTAGGACTCGATGAAAAAGATATCCGGAGTCTGATTTTAACAGGTGTGCTTCATGATATCGGAAAGACGAAGATCCCGGAAGAAATATTAAATGCACCGCGGAAACTGACACCGGAAGAATTTGAGGTTATGAAAAGACATCCGCTATATTCTTTTGAACTGCTTGGGGATGATATCAGCGAGGATGTACGCTATGCGGTACGCTGGCATCATGAAAAGCTGGATGGAAAAGGTTATCCGGACGGCTTAAAGGCAGAATCTATTTCTTATTTTGCAAGGATTACAACGATTTCTGATATTTATGATGCGATGCTTTCTGCACGCAGTTACAAAAAAGAGAAGATTCCGTTTGATGTACTGCAATGGTTTGTAACCGAGGGCAGCAAAGGAATTGACCAGAATCTTCTCAATATATTTATCAAAAATATGGTAAAAGTATACAGACAACAGCAGGTCATCATGTCAGACGGCAGGGAAGGGTGCGTGGAATATATCCCATTAAACGATATGGATCATCCGATCGTTTCTGTCGGAGAAGAAGTGAGACAGGTGGATGAAGACTGGTACTGCGTACATATGGTTTAAGATTCTAAAGGATTTTCGCAGAGGGTAAAATGATTGCGCTCCGTTGTAAGGAGACCCTCCCGCTGCATTTTTGAGAGTTCTGCAGAAAGTGCACTGCGGTCTACATTCAGGTAGTCTGCGAGCTGCTGTCTGTTAAACGGAATTGTAAAATCAAGACTGTTTGCGGCAGCAGACTGCGCAGACAGATAAGAGAGCAGCCGCCCGCGGATTGACTTTGGTGTGGTGTGGAAGATTCTGCGCGAAAGCAGCAGATTTTTCCGTGCCGAAATAAAAAACAAATTGTGGATCAGGCGGTTGTGATGTGTGCAGCTGTTTGTGCAGGTGGTAAGCAGCCGTCCTATATTTAAAAATAACACTTCGGTCTTTGCAGCCGCAGAGACCACATTGACCATCAGAGGTTCTTTTGACAGACTCGCATAAGTTTCGGCGAAGAAAAAGCCGGGAGTTATGTCATCTAGTACACTGTGATTTCCCCAGACATCATCACTTTCAATCTGAACATTTCCGGAGAGCACCAGTCCCATCGAATGTACGCATTCTCCGGCATGATAGATGATCTCACCTTTTCCGTAGCTTCTTGTGACTGCACCGAGGCAGGAGAGCATTTCTTTGATTTCTTCCGGCGATTCGCCCGAAAACAGCATTGTCTGACTTAAAAACTGATAATCCATAAAAGAAAACCTTCTTTTTTCAAAAATTTTTAAAAATGTTGTTATGACAACATACTTTTGAAAAAAATTCTAGTATAGTGTACGAGTAATGTCAAGGGCACAGATGACAGGATGAGTAGCCTGAATCTGTGAACAGTAACCTGTGAACAGAACGAAAGAAAAAGAAAATGGAAGCGGAAAACAGGAGGAATTCATATGGTACGCAGAGTGATCCAGATAGACGAAGAAAAATGTAACGGTTGTGGAATTTGTGCGGAGGCATGCCACGAGGGCGCGATCGGCATTGTGGACGGAAAAGCAAAACTGCTCCGTGATGATTACTGTGACGGACTTGGCGACTGTCTGCCAAACTGTCCGGTCGGAGCGATCTCTTTTATTGAGCGTGAGGCAGCAGCTTATGATGAGGCAGCCGTACAGGAAAATAAAAAGAAAAAAATGCAGGCAATGGGACAGACACCGGTTGGCGGATGCCCGGGTTCAAGAATGCGTCAGCTTGAAAGAAAACCTGCAGAAGAAAATCAGAATGCAGGTTTACCGGTCAGCTCCCAATTGCGTCAGTGGCCGGTACAGATCAAACTTGCACCGGTCAATGCGCCTTATTTTGACGGGGCAAAACTTTTAATCGCAGCAGACTGTACCGCATACGCATACGGCAGTTTCCACCAGAATTTTATCCGTGGAAAAGTGACACTGATCGGATGCCCGAAATTAGATGACGTGGATTACAGTGAGAAGCTGACGGAGATCATCAGAAATAATGATATCAAGAGCGTGACGGTCGTTCGAATGGAAGTGCCTTGCTGTGGCGGACTGGAACATGCAGCAGTGACCGCATTAAAGAACAGTGGAAAATTCATTCCATGGAATGTTGTAACGATCTCAATTGACGGAAAAATTTTAGATTAAAAAGAAGGATAGTAGAAGGGAGAATCATATGTTTTGTTTTCAGTGTGAGCAGACAGCGGGATGCAGTGGATGTACAGGGGCAGCCGGCGTGTGTGGAAAGAAAAGCGTGACAGCGGATTTACAGGATGAACTGACAGGAGCACTTGTGGGACTTGCACATGCCTGCATGAATAATCCAAAGACAGAGCAGACAGACCGCATTATAATAGAAGGTTTATTCACAACGATCACGAATGTGAATTTTAATGATGAGACACTGCGTGAGATGATCGCCCGTGTCCGGGAAGAAAAAGGAAGAGTGGTGCCGGGATGTGCAGCCTGCATGTCACCGTGCGGCAATACCAGCGATTATGATATGAAGCGGATGTGGGAGGCAGATGAGGATATCCGTTCCTTAAAATCCCTGATCTTATTCGGAATCCGCGGTATGGCAGCATACGCTTATCATGCCATGGTACTCGGCTATACAAATGAGGAAGTAAACGACTTTTTCTACCGTGCATTATTTGCAGTCGGAGAGGATTTCGAGATGGAAGATCTGCTTCCACTCGTGCTTGAGACAGGAAAAGTAAACCTTACCTGCATGGAAATGTTAGACCGTGCCAACACAGAAACTTTTGGAACCCCGGTACCGACGGAAGTTCCTCTGATGGTGGAAAAGGGACCGTTTATCGTCATTACCGGTCATGACCTTTATGACTTAAAACTGTTGTTAGAGCAGACAAAAGATAAGGAAATCAACATTTATACCCACGGCGAGATGCTGCCGGCACATGCCTACCCGGAATTAAAGAAATACCCACATTTAAAAGGCAACTTTGGTACCGCATGGCAGAATCAGCAGAAGGAGTTTGCAAATATCCCTGCACCGGTTCTTTATACGACAAACTGTCTGATGCCGGTCAAAGAGAGTTATGCGGACCGCGTGTTTACAACGGATGTAGTATCTTATCCTGAAATGGTTCACATCGGAGAGGATAAGGATTTTACACCGGTCATCAAAAAAGCGTTAGAGCTTGGCGGTTACAAAGAGGATACTGCATTTACCGGAATCAACGGTGGAACAAAGGTTATGACAGGATTTGGACACGGAACGGTACTCGGCGTGGCAGATCAGGTGATCGCAGCCGTAAAATCCGGTGATATCCGCCATTTCTTCCTGGTAGGAGGCTGTGATGGCGCCCGTGTGGGAAGAAATTATTATACAGAGTTTGTAAAACAGACGCCAAAGGATACCATGATCTTAACACTTGCATGTGGAAAATACCGTTTCAATGATCTTGACCTTGGAACGATCGGTGGACTGCCGAGAATCCTTGATATGGGACAGTGCAACGATGCCTACAGTGCGATCCGTGTCGCAGTGGCACTTGCGGAGGCATTTGACTGTGGCGTGAATGAGCTGCCGCTTTCCATGGTGCTTTCCTGGTACGAACAGAAAGCAGTCTGCATTTTATTGACACTGCTCCACCTTGGTATCAAAAATATAAAGCTAGGACCGACATTGCCGGCATTTATTTCACCAAATATCCTGAATTATCTGGTAGAAAATTATCAGATTTCTCCGATCAGCACCCCGGAGGAAGATCTGAAAAAAATACTTGGCTGATTGAAGTCTGCCATTTGTATTCGAACATAGAGTGTGCTAGAATAAGGCTGTTGCACTGTGAAAAGTGTGTCAGCCTTATTCTGCGTGTGTCTGATGGCAGATTTTGCACAAAAGAGATAAGGCGGAAGTTTTATTTGACAGTACAAGAGGAGATTTTTATGGAAAAAGAGACAGAAAAACAGAATCTTGGGAGTGGCAGCATTCCCGGTTTAATGATAAAACTGGCGGTGCCTACAATTATCGCACAGCTTGTAAACCTTCTATATAATTTGGTTGACCGTATTTATATCGGACATATCCGCGAGGTGGGGGATATTGCACTGACCGGACTCGGGTTATGTTTTCCGGTACTTATGATGGTTACGGCATTTGCAATGCTCATCGGTTCCGGTGGCGCACCGAGAGCCGCAATTTATATGGGAAAAGGGGACAATGAGACAGCGGAGCGTATTCTTGGAAACAGTGTGACAAGCCTAATCGTAATCTCGGTTGTGCTGACCATCTTTCTGGAAGCAGTCGCGGAGCCGATTCTGTGGATGTTTGGCGCGAGTGAGAAAACCTTGCCATTTGCATTGGGATATATGCGGATCTATGTGGCGGGGAGTATTTTTGTCATGATGACGCTGGGATTGAATATGTTTATCACAACACAGGGATTTGCAAAGATCAGTATGAAGACAGTTCTGATCGGAGCAATTTGCAATATCATTCTTGATCCTTTATTTATTTTTGCATTTCATATGGGCGTAAAGGGCGCGGCCGTTGCAACGATTCTCTCACAGGCAGTTTCCGCCGTGTGGGTGTTTTCTTTTTTGAATGGAAAACAGACAAAACTTCGTATCCGAAAAGAATATTTAAAAGTACAGCCGCAGATCATTCTTCCGGTCATGGGACTTGGTCTGGCATCATTTGTCATGAATATTACGGAGAGCCTTATAAACATTGCATTTAATGCGTCCCTGTCGAAATACGGCGGAGATGTGGCAGTGGGAGCGATGACGATCCTTGCAAGTATTATGCAGTTACAGTTCATGCCGGTGCAGGGGCTTGGACAGGGCGCACAACCGCTTATCAGCTATAACTATGG
>OKSM01000790.1_pt1 | contig 10608 bp, 6 predicted proteins | sample 1606281 | NCBI WGS metagenome assembly OKSM01 (sample SAMEA3879549, study PRJEB24766) | human gut metagenome | biome: human-associated habitat; feature: feces | place: USA | collected 1985/1987
GACCCCAACGACTTTGAGGTCGGCCTTCGCCACAACCTCGAGGTCATCCGCGTCATCGCCGACGACGGTACGATCAACGAAAACGGCGGCAAGTACAACGGCATGGACCGCTACGAGTGCCGCAAGGCCATCGTCAAGGACTTAGAAGAGCAGGGCTACCTCATCAAGACCGAGCCCTACTCCCACAACGTCGGCACGTGCTATCGCTGCCACAACGACGTCGAGCCCCTCATCTCCGCGCAGTGGTTCGTCAAGATGGAGCCGCTTGCCAAGGAGGCCATCCGCGTCGTGAACGACGGCACGATCAAGTTCGTGCCTGAGCGCTTCACCAAGACCTATATCAACTGGATGGAGAACGTGCATGATTGGTGCATTTCCCGCCAGCTGTGGTGGGGTCACCAGATCCCCGCGTGGTACTGCGACGAGTGCGGCCATATCAACGTCAAGCGCGAAGACCCGACGGAATGCGAAAAGTGCGGCTGCAAGCACCTGACGCGCGAGGAGGACGTGCTCGACACCTGGTTCTCGTCGTGGCTGTGGCCCATCTCGGTATTCGACGGCATCCGCCACCCGAACAACAAAGACATCGAATACTACTACCCGACCAACGATCTGGTGACCGGTCCCGACATCATCTTCTTCTGGGTGGCCCGTATGATCATGGCCGGTTACGAATACCGGGGTGAGAAGCCCTTCGGTCACGTCTACTTCACGGGGATCGTGCGCGATAAAATCGGCCGCAAGATGTCCAAACAACTCGGCAACTCGCCCGATCCGCTCGACCTGATCGCCCAGTTCGGCGCCGACGGCATGCGCGTAGCGATGCTGTTGAGCTCCTCGGCGGGCAACGACGTAATGTTCGACGAGGCTCTCTGCGAACAGGGACGCAATTTCGGCAACAAAATCTGGAATGCCTACCGACTGGTCAACGGCTGGACGATCGACGACGCCCTGGCGCAAAGCGAAAACAACCGCCTGGCAATCGAATGGTTCCGTCAAGCGCTCGCCAAGACGCTGCGTCAGGTCGAATCGGACTTCGCCTCCTACCGTATCTCGGAAGCCTTCATGAATCTGTACAAACTCTTCTGGGACGACTTCAGCGGCTGGTACCTCGAAATGATCAAACCGGCCTACCAATGCCCGATCGACCGGCCGACGCTGGAAGCCACGTGCGGTTTCTTCGACGACCTGCTGCGTCTGCTGCACCCCTTCATGCCGTTCGTCACCGAAGAGATCTGGCAGGACCTGGCACCCCGCAAGGCAGGCGAGTCGATCATGGTCCAGCGTATGCCCGAAGCACGGGAGATCGACGAGGCGCTGCTGGGCCGGTTCGAACTGACGAAAGAGGTCGTAACGGCCGTCCGCAACGTCCGCAAGCAGAAAAACATTCCGCAGAAAGACCCCCTGACGCTCCGGGTGATCGCCGATGAAAACTACCCGGCGGAATACGCTCCCGTCCTGCAGAAAATGGGCAACCTCTCGCAGATCGAAACCACCCGGGAGAAAGATCCTTCGGCCGTCGGATTCCTCGTAAAGACCACGCAATACTTCGTACCGATGGAGGGCATGATCGACATCGAGGCCGAACGCAAAAAACTCGCAGGCGAACTGGAATACCTCGAAGGATTCCTCGCCAGCGTACAAAAGAAGCTCTCGAACGAAAGGTTCGTTTCGTCGGCTCCCGAGAAAGTCGTGGCCAACGAACGGACCAAACAGGCCGACACCGAAGCCAAGATCGCCGCGCTTCGGGAACAACTGGCCGCCTTGAAATAACTCATCACGAAACATTCAACTCCTCTCTCCGGCTTACAACAGCAGAGAGAGGAGTTTATACCCGACTATGCCGGAAATCACCATCTATACCGACGGCTCGGCCCTGGGCAATCCCGGTCCGGGTGGTTACGGAGCGGTCCTGATATCGGGACGGTTCCGCAAGGAGGTGTCGCAGGGTTACCGCCTGACGACCAACAACCGCATGGAGCTGCTGGCCGTCTGCGTAGCCCTCGAAATGCTGAAATTCGAAGGCAGCGACGTGACGATCTACTCCGATTCGAAATACGTGGTCGATGCCGTGGAGAAACGCTGGGTATTCGGCTGGGAGAAGAAAGGGATTCGCGGGCAAGAAAAACCCCGATCTCTGGATGCGTTTCCTGCGCGTGTACAACCGCCACAACGTCCGTTTCGTCTGGGTCAAGGGTCATGCCGATACGGTCGAAAACAACCGCTGCGACCAACTGGCCGTAGCCGCAGCCAACGACAGGGCGCACCTGCTGGAAGATACCGGGTATGTTCCGGGCAATGGAGAGTAAGCCATATAATAGCATAAAAAACCCCGAAACACGACGAAATATCCCGGGACTTTCTTAAAAACTATCCGGTCACACGGCCGTCCGAACTCGGAACGGCATTCCTCCACTCACCTCCTGCCCCTATCTCTTTAACTTACTTCCGCACATAAGCTCGCTCGATCTCCGCGATATAGACCTCGTGATAATCGTGCTGGGGATACCATTTCGTATCGCACCTGCGATCGACGAACTCTTCGGGCCGGATCTTTCCGACATAGAGCTTGCGGCATTGCAGGATCAGGCGTGCTTCGGCCGGCGCAGGCACTCCGTCGTCCGTACAGGCGACCGTCAGTCCGGCATTGCGGATCTTATCCTCCGTACGGCCGGTACGACTGCCGCAATATTCGAGAGCCGCATGGTACTCAGGTGAGAAAAACGAGAGGGTCACCCGCTCCTCGCGATCGACGAATTCCCGCGTATAACGCTGCGGACGTATCACGAACTGTGCCACAGGACGTCCCCAGATGAAGCCGATCATACCCCAACTGGCGGTCATCGCATTGCAACTTTCTCCGTTCCCGGCCGTGATGAGCATCCACTCCCGGCCGATGGCCCGGATAAAATTATCGGTAATTTCAGCGGGATCGATCTGTTTGAAATTTTCCATAATCTATTTGTTCCTTTTTGTGATTCCAACCTGTTACAAAAATAACATTCTTTTCCTAAAATCGGATCGCCGGATTGCACATCCTGATTAATTTGCTATATTTGCCCCTACTTTACCCCGAAACAATAACCGATCCGGAATCTATGTTCAAAACATACATGCGCCTGCTGGGATTCGTCAGCCCGATCTCGAAATACGCCGTTCCCTACTTCTTTTACGCGCTGCTGTACGCCCTGTTCAACACGCTCACCTACGCCATGATCCTCCCGATCATGGACACGTTGTTCGACGACAAGAACTCCTATGTCTTCCAACCCGTTTACGACTTTCCCGTGCACGGGCTCTCGTTCTCGGATATCGACGCCTCGCAGATGTTGAGCTACGTCTATACGCAACTGTTCGGGACGGATTTCACGATGTCGAAAATGCTTCTCCTGCTCGCCTGCGGTACGATCGTAATGAACCTGTTGAGCAATTTCTTCCGCTACATGAGCGCCTGGACGGTCGAAAACATGCGCGTCAGATCGCTGCAACGCATGCGCAACGATCTGTTCAACAAAATAATGGGGATGAACGCCGGATATTTCAGCGATCAGCGCAAGGGCGATCTCATGTCGCGCATCACGCAGGATGTCATGGTGGTTCAATACTGCATCACCAACACGCTGCAAGTCGCCTTCCGCGATCCGCTGCTTATTATCGGTTACGTGATCTACATGCTCCTCGTATCGTGGCAGTTGTCCCTGTTCGCCATCCTGTTCCTGCCCGTAGTGGCGCTCATTATCGGACGGATCGTCAAAAAACTGCGCCACCCGGCCCTCAAAGGGCAGGAACGCATGGGCGACATGGTAAGCGTGCTCGACGAATCGCTTTCAGGCATCAAGGTCATCAAAAGTTACAACGCCACCGACTATATCCGCCGCAAATTCTCCGAGTTCAACGCCGAATTTTCGCGCCTGATGCTCTCGATGGCCCGCCGTCAGCAACTGGCTTCGCCGATGAGCGAATTTCTCGGCCTGACGGCCGTCGCGGTACTGATCGTTTTCGGCGGTTCGCTCGTCATGAACGGATCGCTTTCGGCCGGCGGATTCGTCGGCTTCATCGCCGTATTCTCGCAAATCAACCGCCCCGTGCGCTCGTTCATCGACCAGTTCGCCAATATCAACCAGGGTATCGCTGCGGGTGAACGCATCTTCGACGTGCTCGATTCCGAACCGGAAATCCAGGACAAACCCGACGCCAAGACGTTGGACGGCCTGCACGAGAAGATCGAATTCCGCAATGTACACTTCTCCTACGACGGCAGCCGGGAGGTGATCGACGGCATCTCGTTCGACATCCGTCGGGGAGAAACCGTGGCTCTGGTCGGTCCTTCGGGCGGCGGCAAATCCACCCTCAGCGAACTGATCCCCCGCTTCTACGACACTACGGGCGGCGACATCCTGATCGACGGGGTTTCGATCCGTGACTACACGCAGGAGAGCCTGCGTGCCCACATGAGCATCGTTGCGCAAGATACCGTGCTGTTCAACGACACCATCGAAAACAACATCGCCATGGGACGCCGGGGAGCGACGCACGAAGAGATCGTCGCTGCGGCCAAAATCGCCAACGCCCACGACTTCATCATGGAGTGTCCGTCGGGCTACGACACCAACATCGGCGACCGGGGCGCCAAACTATCGGGCGGTCAGCGCCAGCGCCTGAGCATCGCCCGAGCCGTACTCAAGAACCCCGAAATCCTGATTCTGGACGAAGCGACTTCGGCCCTCGACACCGAAAGCGAAAAGCTCGTCCAGGACGCACTTAACTCCCTGTTGCAAGGCCGCACTTCGATCGTAATCGCCCACCGCCTTTCGACCATCCACAACGCCGACAAAATCATCGTCATCGAACGGGGTCGGATCGCCGAGCAAGGCACTCACCCGGAGTTGATGGCTAAAAACGGCATCTACGCCAAGCTGATCGAGATGCAGAGCTTCGATTAAAAGCCGATTCCCATGACCGAAAAGGAGAAAATGCTGGCCGGAGAGTGGTTTCATCCCAACGACGCGGAACTCGAACAGGACCGCACCAGGGCCCGCCACCTCACCCATCGGCTCAACGTCACACTCAAAGACAAGGACGCGACCTATCTGGCGACGCTCCGGGAACTCTGTCCGGGGGTCGAAGCCATGATCCGCGCCCCTTTCTACTGCGATTACGGTTACAACATCTCCATCGGCAAAGGGTCCTACGTCAATTTCAACTGCGTCTTTCTCGACCTCGGGCCGATTCGCCTGGGACAACGCTGTCTGATAGGTCCCGGCGTACAGCTTCTGACGGCCGTGCATCCGATGGACGCCACGGAACGGGCTACGGGCAAAGAAAAAGGAGCGGGCATCGAGATCGGCGACGACTGCTGGCTGGGCGGCGGCGTGATCGTCTGTCCCGGCGTCAAGATAGGCTGCCGCTGCGTCATCGGCGCCGGCAGCGTGGTCACGCACGACATTCCCGACAATTCGGTCGCTGCAGGCAATCCGGCCCGCGTTATCCGCACCGCAACCGACGAATAAATCCGCCGCTTCGGAAAATCGCTCTCGGAATCCTGCAACAGCTTCCGCCACAACCCGTTGTCTGCATACAAAAAACTGCTATCCGAGATCTATTTATTCGCATTTTTTCATAACTTTGCATGTTGGTAAAATCCGCCGCCGGCTTCCCGCACGAAACAGGCGGCACACAGCGAATTCCGGCGCTGCCGAATACGACAAAGACAGGTAACAGCTCCGCATTCGGGGCTGTCCGGCGGAATCGGGCCGGATCGGATTCTGCCAGCCCATGAAAACGACGATTGAAAACAACAGGATATGAAGTTCAAAGAATATAAAGGCCTCGATCTGCCGGGGTTGGCCGCCGACGTACTGAAAGAGTGGGACGCACAGGACACGTTCCACAAAAGCATCTCCACCCGCGAGGGTCATCCCACCTTCGTCTTTTACGAAGGACCTCCCTCAGCCAACGGCACGCCGGGCATCCATCACGTCATGGCCCGCACGATCAAGGATATCTTCTGCCGTTACAAGACGCAGCAAGGTTACCTCGTTCACCGCAAGGCCGGATGGGACACGCACGGACTGCCTGTAGAGTTAGGCGTCGAAAAGAAACTCGGCATCACCAAGGAGGACATCGGGCGCACAATCTCCATAGAGGAGTACAACCGCGCCTGCCGCGAGGCGGTGATGGAGTACACGGGCCTGTGGGAAGAACTCACGCGCAAAATGGGTTATTGGGTCAATATGGACGACCCCTACATCACTTACGACAACAAATACATCGAAACCCTCTGGTGGCTTCTGAAACAGCTCTTCGACAAGGGGCTACTCTACAAAGGTTACACCATCCAGCCCTACTCGCCGGCCGCCGGCACGGGACTTTCGACCCACGAGCTGAACCAGCCGGGCTGCTACCGCGACGTGAAGGATACCACCTGCACGGCGCAGTTCAAAATCATCCGCGACGAGCGGAGCGAAAAACTCTTCGACGGAGCCGAAGGCGATCTCTACTTCCTGGCTTGGACCACCACGCCCTGGACACTGCCGTCGAATACCGCGCTGGCCGTAGGCCCCGAAATCGAATACGTGCGCGTCAAATGCCGCAATCCCTATACGGATGCCCCCCAGACTGTCATCCTGGCCAAAGAACTGCTGGGGTCGTATTTTACCCCCAAGATGGAGGGCAAGTTCGAAATCTCTCCGGTCACCTACAAGGGTCCGGACTTCGAAGGCATCCGCTACGAACAGCTCATCCCCTGGGTGAAGCCTGCGGGCGATGCGTTCCGCGTCATCCTGGGCGACTACGTGACCACCTCCGACGGTACGGGTATCGTGCATATCGCCCCGACGTTCGGTGCGGACGACGACCGCGTGGCCCGCGCCGCAGGCATCGCCCCGCTGTTTATGGTCGATAAGGCGGGCAAGAATCAGCCGATGGTCGATCGCAAGGGACGGTTCTTCCTGCTCGAAGAGCTCGACCCGACCTTCATACGCGACAACGTCGATACAGCGGCCTATTCCCAATGGGCGGGCCGTTACGTGAAAAACGCCTACGACGATTCGCTCGCCGCCGACGCGCCGACGCTCGACGTCGATCTCTCAGTGATGCTCAAGGCCGATAACAAGGTTTTCAAGATCGAAAAGCACACCCACTCCTACCCCCACTGCTGGCGTACGGACAAACCGGTGCTCTACTACCCGCTCGACTCCTGGTTCATCCGAACTACGGCGCTGCGCGACCGGATGATCGAACTCAACAAGACGATCCGCTGGAAGCCGGAATCGACCGGAACGGGACGCTTCGGCAAGTGGCTCGAAGGTCTGGTGGACTGGAACCTCTCGCGCTCGCGCTTCTGGGGCACGCCGCTGCCGATCTGGGCTACGGAGGATTACTCGGAAATGAAGTGCATCGGCTCGGTCGAAGAGCTCGTCGCCGAAATCGAAAAATCCGTCGCGGCAAGTCTGATGAAGGAGAATCCCTACAAGAACTTCAAGCCGGGCGACCTCTCCAAAGAGAACTACTCGACCGACCGGATCGACCTGCACCGTCCTTACGTGGACAATATCGTGCTGGTTTCGTCCAAAGGCGAACCGATGCGGCGCGAACCGGATCTGATCGACGTGTGGTTCGACTCGGGCGCCATGCCTTATGCCCAGCTACACTACCCCTTCGAGCACGGCGGCGACTACTTCAAGAGCGTCTATCCGGCCGATTTCATCGCCGAAGGCGTCGATCAGACGCGCGGATGGTTCTTCACGCTGCATGCCATCGCCACGATGCTCTTCGACTCGGTAGCTTTCAAGAACATCATTTCGAACGGCCTGGTGCTTGACAAGAACGGCAACAAGATGTCCAAACGTCTGGGTAATGCCGTGGATCCCTTCGAAATACTTTCGACCTACGGCGCCGACGCGACGCGTTGGTATATGATCTCCAACTCGCAGCCCTGGGACAACCTCAAGTTCGACCGGGACGGGGTGGACGAAGTGCGCCGCAAGTTCTTCGGCACGCTCTACAACACCTACTCGTTCTTCGCCCTCTACGCCAATGTGGACGGTTTTACGGGACAGGAGCCGGAAGTTCCGATGAGCGAACGCCCGGAGATCGACCGCTGGATCATCTCCCTGCTCAATACGCTGGTCCGGAACGTCACCGAATCGCTCGAAAATTACGATCCGACGCCGGCGGCCCGTATGATCCAGGAATTCGTATGCGAAAACCTGTCGAACTGGTACGTGCGCCTCAACCGCAAGCGGTTCTGGGGCGGCGGGCTGACACGCGACAAACTGGCCGCTTACCAGACACTCTACACCTGTCTGGAAACCGTTTCGATGCTCTCCGCACCGTTCGCGCCGTTCATCTCCGACCGTATCTTCCGCGATCTAAACGCCGTAAGCGGTCGCCACACGGACGAGTCGGTACATCTTTCGACCTTCCCCGTCTGCGACTCCTCGCTCATCGACGGTGAATTGGAGCAGATGATGTCTATGGCCCAACAGGTTTCGTCGATGGTACTGGCCCTGCGCCGCAAGGTGAACATCAAAGTCCGCCAGCCACTCACGAAGATACTCATTCCGGTCCTCGACGCCGACACCGCACGCCGCATCGAAGCCGTCAAGGGGCTCATTATGAGCGAAGTGAATGTCAAGGAAATAGAACTGATCGAAAATACGACGGGACTCATCACCAAGCGCATCAAGCCCAACTTCAAGACCCTCGGTCCCAAATACGGCAAACAGATGAAGCAGATCGCAGCTCTCGTAGCCGGGTTCTCACAGGATCAGATAGCCGCGATCGAAGCATCGGCGGAAACCCTGCTGGACATGGACGGCGAAAAAATCACCGTCACCCCTGCCGATTTCGAAATCACCTCGGAAGATATGCCGGGCTGGCTCGTAGCTACGGAGGGCAAGCTGACCGTAGCCCTCGATATCACGATCACCGACGACCTGCGTGCCGAAGGTATCGCCCGCGAGCTGATCAACCGTATCCAGAACATCCGCAAGGATTCGGGCTTCGAGGTGACGGACAAAATCCGCGTGGAGATCGAACAGCAAGAGTTCGTCCTTCCCGCGCTCAAATCTTTCGCCGACTACATCGCCTCGCAGACGCTGGCTGTCGAAATCGAAGGAGTGCCTTCTCCCAGCGGCGAATTTGTCGTGGAGTCGGAGGTAGATGAGCAACCGGTCCGTATCGCGGTAACCAAAATCTGACCGAAAAAAGGAGAACCTGCACGTTTCCGGCAAAAAATTTGGAAGTAACGGGAATATTGTTTAATTTAGTATAACATTATTACAAATAAAATATTGAAACTATGGCAGAAGCAGAAAAAACCCGATACAGTGACGCCGAATTGGAAGAGTTCAAACAGCTCATTCTCAAAAAACTGGAAACAGCACGTGCGGATTACGAACTCCTGCGCGCCACGATAACCCACACCGCATCGAACGATACGGAGGATACCTCGCCGACGTTCAAGGTGCTGGAGGAGGGAGCCACTACGCTCTCCAAAGAGGAGAGCGGCCGCCTGGCGGCCCATCAAATGAAATTCATCCGCAACCTCGAAATGGCACTCGTACGCATCGAGAACAAGACATACGGCATCTGCAAAACCACCGGCAAGCTGATCCCCAAGGAGCGGCTGATGAAAGTGCCTCACGCAACCGAGTGCATCGAGGCCAAAGAAGGACGGATTCACTAAAGGATTCACCCTCCGAACGAATGTTCTTTTCGTATGGTATGAAAAGAATCCGTTCGCCACGACCGGAGATAAAAATAGGAGCGTCCCAGATAGGACGCTCCTATTTTTATAAAAAACATCCCGCAACTAAGTGCGGCTGCAGGATGCTTCCCTGACGGAACAATAACACTTATGAATTGGAACTTCTCTATATTCATTCGCCGGCCACGCCGCTCCGATTTTTTTTCGTCGTGATCTCGATCACCCCTTTCGCTCCCTTCTCGCCATAATGTTCGACCGCCTGCTCTCCTTTCAATACCGTCATCGCGTCGATTCGGGAGGGATCCAGTTGCGAAAGGCGATCGGCAGAAATTTCCTCGCCATCCAATACTATTAAACCGACCTGCTTCAGAGAGCCATTCTCAATCGAAACCGAATCCACTCCAGCCGTATAAGTCGCCACCGTAACTTCCTCCAAAGGCTGCGCCGACGTAGCAATAGACTTAGACACGGAAGAGTGCCCCGAGGAGGCGCCGGAAGGCTCCCTGACGACTGTCATCTTATTGCGTTTGCCCGATGCATCCGACGAATAAACAGCCAAAGTCGTACGTTCTCCGGATTCATTCGTCCCAAACTCGATCACACCGTCCCACGCCCGCTCGCCATAACGGTCCAACAATTCAAAACCGGGTTGCAGAATCCGAACCCACAGAACCTTCCCCGCATCGATCGACTTCAAATAATCATCATCGACCTGCCGGCCGTTGATCAACACAAGCGGTCGGGCTCCATTGAGCGGACGGATCGCAAATCCGTTTCCCGTATCCTTGATCCGATAAAAACCAGGACCTTCCTGGAAAGAGTTTCCATGCTCAAAACTACACTCCAAACGGCCGAACTGCCGGGCACCTTCGGTCGTCGTCACATAAACCACGCCA
>OKSM01000796.1_pt1 | contig 10557 bp, 8 predicted proteins | sample 1606281 | NCBI WGS metagenome assembly OKSM01 (sample SAMEA3879549, study PRJEB24766) | human gut metagenome | biome: human-associated habitat; feature: feces | place: USA | collected 1985/1987
CACACGGATTTCGTCGATACCGTCGCGCTCTATGTCGAGCAGCGCCTGCACGGCCAGCAATTCCAGGCCCAGCGCATCCACACCGGGGTCATACATCATGTTGATCGTTACCAGCGGACGTTCATCGAGCATACCGATCGTATCGGCTATGTCAAACACAGCGCCCGTAGGAAAAACCTGGATGTCCCAGCGATCCGCGCCACACTTTCGCCTCGAAGCAGGATTGGCATAGCCCGGCAATCCAAAGCAGAGTCCTTGCAAGAGTAGGTGATATGGCAGCGGTGTATCTGGGTCGGTCGCACCGATTCCCGCATCTCCCAAGATGCGGCTTAGCGCCCGCCTCACGGTATCCTCGTTCCCATGGCACAGCCCGTCGCGAAACGCATCGACGTCTCGAATGTCTTCCGCAGCGCACTCAAACCACTCAACAATCACTAGACGCAAGGCCTGTCTAAGCTCGTTATTGGGCAATCGCAAAGCACGGAGGCGATTGCCATGCTCTGGCTCCTCAGTCATATCCGTCGTGAGAAAACCGGACAGATACAGCGCTGTCCACATGCCATCGTCAGGCGAGACATCTGGCTCTGCAGTGCCCAAACAAAGCGGGACCTCAGCGCACCCATGGGCCTCGAGCAAATCAAACAAGACCGAAAGGCGGTCGAGATTCCAGTCACTAACTACCCTACTCAGGCAATCCGCATACCCATACAGATCGGCGCGCACAGGCGCCGTGCAGCCTCGGTCCAGAAAACCGATCACACGCTCTGGACTCGAGCAATAGGCCCTGCCAAACCGATACCCCTCGAGCCATTCACGCGCATCATCCAGGTATTCCTCGCGCCCAGCATGATTCAATAGAGCCTCGACCTCGGCATCCGAAAAACCGAAACATCGGTCACACCACGCCGACAGCGGCGTCGTCAGACAATACGAGCAGCCGCGCGAAGAAAGCGCCACTTCGGCAGGACTGGGACGCTCCCCCATCAGACACGTCAGCCGCAACGAATCACGCGCAGTGGCAATGGCGTCGAACAACACACGGTCAAGTAGTTCTGCCGGATCGGCGTCGGAAGCGTCCCTCGCGCTCGCACGGCGAGACCACGCCGCATCGTACCCATCAACGAGCAATACAACCTGCTCATCGCAGGCAATCTCCAGCAGCTCTATGAGCACACCGAGCACCGAGTCAACCTCGTCCGCGCTCGCCACGCCACGCGCGACACGTTCGATGTGACGCACCTTATCTCGAGCTAAATCCGGAGCCTCCAAGAGCGCCAACAAGCGAGCGCACTCGCCCGAAAGGGCATCGCGCACGACGCCGGCAACAGCGGGGCCACACCTCGCAGCGCCAGAAAAGTCCAGCGATATCACCGGATAGCAAGCATACTCATCCCGATAGCGCCCGCCGTTCGCATCCCAAATCTGAGCATCGGCAAACGAGATCCGACCGGTGCGACCGACCGCTGGACGCTCCAGAAAAGCCCTGAGCATCGACAAGTTCATGCTCTTGCCAAAACCCTCGGGTCGACAGCACACCACAACGGACGCGTCGCAGTCCAACACATCAGCAATAAACATGGTCTTGTCAACCAGCATGCAGCAACCAAGGGCCTCCGCATAGTCGTGCATGCCAATGGGCAAAACCGCATCGTCGGCACAGCCGATCAAGCGCACGCCAAAGCCAGCAGCACAATCAACATTTGCCTGTTCAGACACCAAAACGTTCCCCCTAAATCGCAGCACGATGCCAATTGTAATGACCGCATCGCATGTACCGATGACGCCGCGCAAACATATCGGGCAACGGTAGCAACAAGAGGTGTGAGGGGGCACAACTAATCGTTGCACAACAAAACGGGGCCCGACGCATTCGCACCGGACCCCGTCCCAACTCTTTAGTTATCTAGCAACCAAGAGGCTACTCCTCCGAGCCGTCCTCCCCAGAAGCTTTCTTCTGCTGATCGAGCTTATGCTTACCACTTACGATAGACGTAGCGCCCAGTGTGGCCAAGCTTGCACTGGCAAGGCTCGCCATAACGATAAGGTCGCCCGTCTTGGGCATGTTACCGCCAGATGACTTGGTCGTTGTAGTCGTCGTGGTTGTAGTGGTCACCGTCTTGGAGTCATTTTGCTCTTGGACCTGGTTGTCAGCACCGCTCTTGTCGTCGTCTTCGGGCTGTTTCTTTTCGCCCTCGGTCTTGCTCTCGTCCTTCTTCTGAACGGATTTGTCGTCCTTCTCCTCAGAGCTAGAACCCTTATCAGATTCGGTCTTCTCGGAAGCCTTGTCCTTGGAGTCGCCCTTTGCGGCCTCGGTCTTTTCCGTGGAAACCTGATCAGAATTGTCCTTGTTCTGGGTCGAGCCATTATTGACGCCAGCCATCAGCGAAGAGCCCAGCGTAGAACCAAGCTGCACGGAGAAAGAAGGCTTCTTGTCCGGCGAAGCAACGGGAGCGTCCGGCGCCTTATTCGAGTCGTCCTTGGAAGCGTCGGAATCAGGGGTTGCGTCAGAGCCGGAGCCGTTGTTAGAGCCGGTGTCAACGGACGAATCGCTCGAGCCGGTGGATGAGTTAGAGGTGCCAGCGTCGGTCGAACCAGAAGCGTCGCTGTCCGTATTGCCGGCAGAGCTTGAAGACGAATCGCCCGCAGCAGAGCCGTTCGAATCGGAGCCGTTCGAGGTAGAGCCGTCGTTGGTAGTGCCACCAGCAGAGCCATTACCGTCAGCATCGGTCGAGGGCGCATCCATCCTGTCATCGTTGGCATCGTCACTCGAGTCGTCATTCGAATCAGGTGTCGGCGAGGGCGCCGGCGTAGGCTCGGGCTGCACGGGCGTCGCAGCGGCTGCCTCGTCCTCAGCGATATAAACCAAGCAGTCCTTTAGCTCGTTGCGGTAGCGGTTCTTCCAGCCCTCATGATACTGGGGCTGGCTCGAATACTTGGTCGCCACGTTATTGACCACGCTGTTGGAGAGCGCCGTCACAAACTCGCGGTCGGACATATCGTTGGAAAGATTCGCCCAGCGGAAAAAGTCCCTGCAGCCACCAGTGCCGCACATGTTGGTAATGCTCCATACCATGCCCTTGACGCAGTCGGCGCGGCCCGAAATATCAATACCCAGGCCGCTCTTGAGCCACGCCTCGGTCACCGCATAGTACGAGTTGTACGCATAAGCATCTTGAAGTGCTGAGAACTCAACAGGATCGGTGTTGTAAGCACCCTGGAAGGCCTCCTGCGCAATACGGCCCAACTCGGTGAGCTGACCGTTCTCGTACATGGCATTGCTCGTGTTGGAAATCTCGCTGCCGCGATCAATCGCATCCTTGAGCATGCTGTATTTTTCGGGGCTGTAGTTGTAGACCTGCTTCATAAACGGAATGAGCGACCAGCGGCGGTCGAACTGGTAATAGCCCAGCGCGTTGTAGCCGTCACCATACGAAAAGCCCTGGTTATAGTTGCCATGGCTCTCGTACTTGGTAAAGTACTTCATCTCGGGAGTCACGTTGACAAACGAAACGCCCTGGACCGACCTCAGCACGCCTGAGAAGGACTGCTGGGTGTAGAGACCCTTATCGATATCGGTGGCATCCGAGGCAACGCCCGGCGTGGGCTCCTCGGCGGCGGCGGGTGCCGGCGCGGAAACGGCGCCAAACGAAAGCGCCAACGTCAGGCCCGCGACAATAGCAGAATGCTTGGGCTGCATAAGATCCTCCCTGCATTGGTGTAGTTAAAGTGCAGTTTGCAAAGATAGATTTAAGTATTGCAGCTCGCCCGTTGTTGCACAACAACCCCTCGGTAAACGGCAACAACCCTCCGCGAAATCTTAAGGAATTAAACAAACTGGTCGTCGGGCGCCATCAGAAGCTCGCCGTATCGCTCCATCAGCCCGTCCCTCAACTGACAGAAAGCGGGGATATAGACGTTCAAGATGCGCTGAATCAAATCTTGAGCGAGCTTGTTGTCGTAGATATGGACGTTCGTATTGCGGTCTCTGAGCATGTCTAGCCAGGCCGCCTCATCAATAAAGTCGTAGAATCGGTACGACTCCTTCACGATGGCACGAGGAGACCCCGACGCGGCAAGCGTGGCGCCCTCATACTCGAGCAGACGCTTAAGGAGCTTCCAGCTCAGTTCAAATTGAAGATTGAACTTATTAATCAATCCACTCTGAACAAAATCATTGTTGAGATCCTGATTGGGCGCATCCTCAAGATTCGCCAAGGCGCTAACAAAGTTCTCATATTTTTTCATACAGAATCACACCATCCCTGGCAATCTCATCGAGCAATTGCTGCGAGAGGGACTCGTCGAGATTGACGACATCTACATCTAAAAGAGTATCAAGATGTTCCTCGATCAAATATGAGAAACGGCCGAAATCCCGGCAACCTGCTACGGCGATGTCAATATCGCTCTTGGGCAAGTTGTCGCCTCGAGCACGAGAACCAAACAACACGACCTTCTCGGCGTCACATTCCCGAGCAAAAACTTCGATTTGCTTGTACACCTTGTCGAGAGATGCCATTTGCACCCCTACAGCTTAATGTCAAAGTTGATTTCGGGGACGGCGGCCAGGTCGGCCAACGTCACGCCGTCGACGTACTTTTCGATCACGTCGTCCAAACCGCGCCAGAACTTGACGGTCGAGCACAAATCGCTGCGGGTGCAGCTGTTGTCGATGCCATCGCACGCCACCGGAGCCGTGCTGCCCTCGACGGCACGCAGGATGTCGCCGGCGCGCACCTCGGCCGGGTCCTTCGCCATCATGTAGCCGCCGCCCTTACCGCGCACGCTCCTAAGCAGGCCCGCCTTCATAAGCGGACGAACCAGCTGCTCCAAATACTTTTGTGAAATATGCTCGCGGTCAGCGACCTCGCGAAGGGCAATCTTGCCCTCGGCGTCACCAAGCGCTGCGATATAGATCATCAGACGGAGGGCATAGCGGCCCTTAGAAGAAATGAGCATACCTACCCTCTCATCGTAGCCGAGACAAAATACCAGGCTTGTTTGTCCCAAATCTTATGCACGCGGGGCAAACAAGCCTGATTATTATGTCCCACATCTAAAAAGTCGAGTGGATTAGTCGGGTTTTCCCTTGACTAACGCCGAACCCATAGTAACTTTATTCCGAGAAGATTCCTAGGGTTTAGTACACCTATGAGTACACCATATACAGAGAGGGACAGCATGAGCGCAAATCCGCTGCTTTCCATCGAAGGTCTGACCGCCTCCGTGGACGAGAAGACCATCCTCCACAACGTCAACCTCAACGTCGCCGCCGGCGAGACCCACGTTCTGATGGGACCCAACGGCGCCGGCAAGTCCACCCTCGGCCACCTGGTCATGGGCGACCCCGTTTACACGGTCAACGACGGCCGCATCGTCTTTGACGGCCAGGACATCACTGAACTCACCACCGACAAGCGCTCGCGCGCCGGCCTGTTCCTGAGCTTCCAGGCCCCGGTCGAGATTCCGGGCGTGCCGCTGTCGAGCTTTTTGCGCGCCAGCATCGCCGGCCGCCCCGGCCTGGAGATGAAGGGCAAGGAGTTCCGCCGTCGCGTCAAGGAGCTCGCGGCAGAGCTCAACATGGATACCGCCTACCTCAACCGCGAGCTGGGCGTGGGCTTCTCGGGCGGCGAGAAGAAGAAGGTCGAGATGCTCCAGCTCCTGTTGCTGCAGCCCAAGCTCGCCATCCTCGACGAGACCGACTCGGGCCTAGACGTCGACGCCCTGTCCACCGTCAGCCACGGCATGGACGCCTACCGCAAGAGCTGCGACGGCTCCATGCTCATCATCACACACAACACGCGCATCTTGGAGCACCTGGATGTCGACCGCGTCCACGTTATGGTCAAGGGCCACATCGTGCGCGAGGACGACGCCTCGCTCATCCCCTGGATCGACAAGAACGGTTTTGAGACCTTCGAGCGCGAGGCCGCCGAGCAGCGCGCCCAGGCCGAGGCCGCCGCTGCCGAGCAGCAGGCGTAAAGGGGCGACGCAATGACCAAGAACCGCACCGAGGTCGCGGACATCGACCGCAGCCTCTACGACTTCACCTATGGCGAGGAGGGATTCGAGCGCCTCGACGCCGGCATCACGCCCGACATCGTGCGCGAGATCAGCGCCAAAAAGGACGAGCCGCAGTGGATGCTCGACCTGCGCTTAAAGTCCCTCGAAATCTTCAACCGCTTCCCGGATCCGACGTGGGGCCCCTCCATCGAGGGCCTGGACATGGACAACATCGTCACCTACGTCAAGCCCAACACCGACCAAAAGCACGACTGGCAGTCGGTGCCCGACGACATCAAGAACACCTTTGAGCGCCTAGGCATCCCCGAGGCCGAGCGTAGCTACCTGGCGGGTGTCGGCGCGCAGTACGACTCCGAGCTCGTCTACCACAACATGCAGGACACCGCGTCCAAGATGGGCATCGTCTACTCCGGTATTGAGGAAGCCCTGCACGATCCGCAGTGGGAACCGCTCATCCACGAGAAGTTTATGACACTCATCCCGCCCACCGACCACAAGTTTGCGGCCCTGCACGGCGCCGTATGGTCCGGCGGCTCGTTTGTCTACGTGCCCAAGGGCACCAAGCTCGATTTCCCGCTGCAGAGCTACTTCCGCCTCAACGCCAAGGGTGCCGGCCAGTTTGAGCACACGCTCATCATCGTCGAGGACGATGCCGACCTGCACTTTATCGAGGGTTGCTCCGCGCCCAAGTACAACGTTGCCAACCTCCACGCCGGCGCTGTGGAGCTCTTTGTGGGCAAACGCGCACACCTGCGCTACTCGACCATCGAGAACTGGTCCAAGAACATGTACAACCTGAATACCAAGCGTGCCTCCGTTGAGGAAGGCGGAACGATCGAGTGGGTTTCCGGATCGTTTGGCTCCCATGTGGGCTGCCTGTATCCGATGAGCGTTTTAAAGGGGGAGGGTGCCAAAATGGAATTCACTGGTGTCACATTTGCCGGACACGGACAGAATCTGGATACCGGTGCCAAAGTGGTACACGCAGCACCAAACACCAGCTCCTATATGAATACCCGTTCCATCAGCAAGGGCGGCGGCATCAGCACCTTCCGGAGCAGCGTGGTGGTACAGAAGAATGCAACGGGCACCAAATCGGCAGTGTCCTGCCAGTCTTTGATGCTGGACTCCGAGTCCCGCTCCGATACCATACCCGCCATGGATGTGCGCACCAAGGAAGCATCCATCGGACATGAAGCCAAAATCGGAAGCATCAGCGACGATGCGGTCTTTTACCTGATGTCCAGAGGCTTAACGGAGGAAGAGGCAAGAGCCCTGATTGTCAGTGGCTTTGCGGACAACGTATCCAAGGAATTACCGATGGAATATGCGGTGGAAATGAACAATCTGATCCGTCTGGAAATGAAGGGAAGCATCGGATAACAGGCAAGGAGTGAAAAAGATGAGTGAAATGAAAAGAACAGTAAACGCACTGCCGTCCAAGACCTGGTACTGGCTCAAAATGAACGATGCCGTACTGCCCTGGGAAGAAGAAGGCGGAAGCGAAACCATACAGGTAGGAAGTAAAAATGCACCGGTATTTTTGCAGGTATCCGGCGGAAACTATGAGAAAAAGCAGATAGAGATTTCCGCAAAGGAAAAAGAAGAAGTGGAAGTGTATATGCAGTATGCGGATTTCTCCCATCTGGAAGCCCTGACGAAAATCCATGTGGGAAAAGGCAGCCGGGTAAAACTCGTACAGGTCATGAAGACGGGAAAGGAAACCGCTTTAATTAACCGGATTGAAACGAAAGTGGAAGAAAAGGGAAGCCTGGAGCTGTATCAGGTTATGCTGGGACAGGGCAATATTTACGGAGAAACCCTGACCGACTTAGTGGGGAAGGAAGCCTCCTTTGATGCCGATTTAGGGTATCTGGTACAGGATGAAGAGCTGCTTGACATCAACATGGTTGTCAACCATTTCGGAGAAGAAACCAGGTCCCGGATTAAGGCGGACGGCGCACTGAAGGACAAGGCAAAGAAAGTGTTCCGCGGTACCATTGATTTCAAAAAAGGCTCCGTAGGTGCGGAAGGCGAAGAAACCGAAACCGTGCTTATGCTGGGCGATGATGTGCAGAACCAGACCATTCCGGTGATTCTCTGCAGCGAGGAAACCGTTGCCGGAAGCCATGGCGCCACCATCGGCGAACTGGACGAGGACACCCTGTTTTATTTTGAAAGCAGGGGCATCGGCAAAAAAGAAGCGGAGGACATTATGGCAAGGGCAGCCATTGACCGCATCGGCAGACTCCTTTCCGAAGAAAAGGCTCAGGAATGGATACAGAACGGATTAAAGGAGGTGCTTTCTTAAGATGGATGTGATACAATATAGGAAAGATTTCCCACTGCTCGTAAAGACCGGCAATATATATCTGGACAATGCGGCAACATCCCAGAGACCCCGGTGTGTACTGGATGCGGAAACAGAATTTTACGAGCGTCATAATGCCAATCCGCTGCGCGGTTTTTATCCTCTGGCGGTGGAAGCGACCGACGCCTACGAAAAGGCAAGAGAAGTGGCGGCGGACTTTATCCATGCCAAGCTCCCCGGTGAAATTATTTTTACAAGAAATACCACGGAAAGCATCAACCTGGTGGCATACAGCTACGGCTTAAGCCACGTAAAAGCGGGGGACGAAATTCTGGTTTCCGTTATGGAGCACCACAGCAACCTTCTTCCCTGGCAGATGGTAGCAAGAAATACCGGCGCCACCTTAAAATTCATGGAATGCAAACAGGACGGCAGCCTTGACCTTGCGGAAGTGGAAGCGCTGATAACGGAGAAGACTAAAATCGTAGCCATCACCCAGGTGTCCAACGTACTGGGCAGGGTCAATCCTGTAAAGGAGATTGCGGAGATGGCGCACAGAAAAGGAGCCGTGATTTTAGTGGACGGCGCTCAGAGTACGCCCCATATGGAAGTGGATGTGCAGGACCTTGCCTGTGATTTCTTCGCGTTTTCCGGTCACAAGCTGTTAGGGCCCATGGGCATCGGCGTGTTGTACGGCAGACAGGAGCTGTTAGAGGAAATGCCGCCTTTTCTTTCCGGCGGAGAAATGATAGAGTCCGTGACCAGGGAGAGTGCGGTTTACGCAGAGGTGCCGCATAAATTTGAAGCGGGCACTGTCAATGCAGCGGGTGCGGTCGGACTGGCGGCAGCCATGGAATATATCAAAAGAATCGGCTTTGCCGACATGCAGAAGCAGGAGCATCTGCTCACCGCCCATGTACTGGAGGAGATGGAGCGTATGCCCCATGTGCACATTGTGGGAGATAAAGAAGCCGAAAATCATACCGGCATCGTTACCTTTACCATAGAGGATGTGCATCCCCATGATGTGAGCGAAATTTTAAGCAATGACGGCATCTGCGTAAGAGCGGGACATCATTGTGCCCAGCCGTTATTAAAGCATCTCGGTATCGGTTCCGCCACAAGAGCCAGCTTTATGTTTTATAATACCTTGGAAGAGGCGGACCGCCTGATTGAGAGCGTGTCCACCATAAGGGAGAGAATGGGATATGGAAGGTAATCGTTTTTATAATGAAATTCTGACAGAGCACAACATCCACCCGGAGTTCAAGCATGACCTGCCGGATGCGGACATTGTGCTTGAGGGCATAAACCCCAGTTGCGGGGACGACATTTTCTTAAAACTGAAGGTGGAAAACGGCATTATCACGGACGGCGCCTTTGTAGGAGACGGTTGTGCCATTTCCCAGGCGTCCGCCGATATTATGCTGGGCATGATTATCGGAAAAACCAAAGAAGAAGCCTTGCATCTTGGAGAAATTTTCTCTAAAATGATAAAAGGGACTGCTACAAAGGAAGAAATCGAAAGTCTGGAAGAAGCAGGAGCCCTGCAGGATATCTCCCATATGCCGGCGCGTGTAAAATGTGCCGTACTGGGATGGAGAACTTTAAAAGAAGCTTTGGGTGAAAACGGACAAAGAACCGGGGCATAAACAGACAAAGCACCGGGCACAAACAAAATCAAAGATGAGGTAGGGTATGGAAACAGGAAAAGAAGCAGCAAAAGTGATTGAAGCCGGACAGGTATATCTCGGGATTGAGTTCGGTTCCACCAGAATAAAAGCCGTGCTTACGGATAAGGACGGAAAAGTACTGGCGACAGGCGGACACGGCTGGGAAAACAGACTGGAAAACGGAATCTGGACGTATTCCGAAGAGGACATTTTTTCGGGACTGAGGGATTGTTACCAAAGCCTTGCAAAGGATGTGAAGGCACAGTACGGTATTCCCTTAAAGAAAATTGCCGCCATGGGCATTTCTGCCATGATGCACGGTTATCTTCCCTTTGACAAAGACGGAAGGCTTTTAGTACCGTTCCGTACCTGGCGAAACACCATGACGGAGGAAGCGGCGGAAAAATTAACCGGTGCTTTTTCCTATAATATTCCCCAGAGATGGAGTATTGCCCACCTGTATCAGGCAATCTTAAACGGTGAGCCGCATGTGGCAGATATCGACTATGTGACAACCCTTGCCGGATACATTCAGTGGAAAATGACCGG
>OKSM01000817.1_pt1 | contig 10406 bp, 10 predicted proteins | sample 1606281 | NCBI WGS metagenome assembly OKSM01 (sample SAMEA3879549, study PRJEB24766) | human gut metagenome | biome: human-associated habitat; feature: feces | place: USA | collected 1985/1987
GGGTTTATAAAGTTTTAAGTTGAAAAGAACCTTCTTTCATTATAAGATAGAGATACAGTAGTTATATATCTTATAGTGAAAGAAGGTTTTTTTATGAAATTTAAGGACATGCCCTACAAGAGAGTGGACTTTGATAAAGTTGCGGAAGACATGAAAGCTCTGATGGCAGAGCTGGATGCGGCAAAGAGCGGCGAAGAGCAGTTTGCTGTCCACAAAAAATTTTATGCACTTTATGACACAGTGGCAACCAACATTACCATTGCACAAATTCGCCATGACGTAGATACTGCGGATGAATTTTACAGTGCAGAGCAGGATTTCTATGATGAAAAAATGCCCGAACTGGAAAATCTGGTGGTAGCGTACAAGAAAAAACTCTATGAGTCTCCCTACAAGGATTATCTGATTGAGAAAATCGGTCCCGTGGCGTTTAAGAACATTGAACTTTCCTTAAAGTCTTTTGATGCCAAGCTCATTCCCCTGATGCAGGAAGAAAATGCGCTGGTAACCGAGTATGCAAAGTTGATTGCTTCCGCAAAAATCGATTGGGAAGGTGAAGAATTAAACCTTTCCTTACTCCGTCCTTACACCATCAGCCCGGATAGACAAATCCGTCAGAAAGCATGGGACAAGATGTCAGATTTCTTTGAAGCGAATGCAGGCAAGCTGGATGAAATTTATGACAAACTTGTCAAGAACAGGGATGCACAGGCAAAGGCGCTGGGTTACGACAACTATGTTACCTTAGGCTATTACCGTATGCAGCGTAACTGTTACGGCAAGGATGAGGTGGAGAACTTCCGTAAGCAGATTAAGAAGGATTTTGTGCCTTTTGCAGAAAAGCTGCATGACAGAAGAAGACAGAGACTGGGTCTGGAAAAGCTTTCCTACATTGACGAAGGTGTTTATTTTAAGGAAGGAAATCCCAAGCCCATCGGCACTCCCGAAGATATTTTGAAGAACGGACAGAAGATGTACGCAGAGCTTTCTCCCGAAACCAAGGAATTCTTTGACTTCATGATGGAGAACGAGCTTTTCGATGTTCTCGGCAGAAAGACCAAAAGAGCGGGCGGCTATATGACCTACCTGCCCGACTACAATTCTCCGTTTATCTTTGCAAACTTTAACGGCACAGAAGGTGACGTTGATGTCATAACTCATGAATGCGGTCATGCGTTCCAGGGATTTTTATCCGGCAAAGACCCTATTCAGGAGCATCGCGACATTACTATGGAAACAGCGGAAACACACTCTATGTCCATGGAATTTTTCACCGGTGACTGGATGGAGCTGTTCTTCGGTGACAGAGCGGATGATTACAGAGAAATGCATTTAGAGGATGCTGTGGCATTTATCCCTTACGGCTGTATGGTAGATGAATTCCAGCATATCGTATACGAAAATCCCGAAATGACTCCGGCGGAAAGACATGCCGCATGGAAGAAATTACAGCAGGAATACAAGCCTCACTGGGATTTCGGCGATGCAAAATTCTTCTCCAAGGGCGGTTTCTGGCAGAAACAGCAGCACATTTACATGTCTCCGTTCTACTATATCGATTACTGTATCGCACAGACGGACGCTCTGCAGTACAAGGCAAAAATGGACGAAGACTTCAAGTCCGCATGGGACAGCTACTTAAAACTCTGCTATCTGTCCGCAAGCGATTTCTTCACCAGCATGGTAGAAGAGGTCGGACTGGTAAGCCCGTTCAAGGACGGTTGTATCAAAGATGTTGTTGCTAAGCTGGAGAAAAAATTAGGACTCTAAGAGATTCGATAATTCCGGTTGGCAAAAGCCCTGGGATTAAGCAAAAGATGTGGGATTATAAAGGGAAGGAGGAGCATGGAAAATGCAGATATACGCAGACAATGCGGCAACCACAAAAATGAGCGAAACGGCTCTTAAGGCCATGCTCCCCTTTTTACGGGAATATTACGGCAATCCTTCCAGTCTTCACGCAGTGGGACAAAGGGCGGCGGATGCACTGGACAGTTCCCGTAATGCGATAGCCGGATGCTTAGGCTGCTCCCCCAAAGAGATTTATTTCACCTCCGGAGGCAGTGAAGCGGACAATCAGGCAATCCTGTCGGCAGCCAGACTTGGCGAAAAGGCGGGAAAAAAGCACATTATTTCCACAGCATTTGAGCACCACGCCGTACTGCATACTCTGAAAAAGTTAGAGGAACAAGGTTTTACGGTGGAGCTTTTGCCTGTGGGAGAACAGGGAAATATTACACCGGGGCAGGTGCGGGATGCTATCCGTGATGATACCTGTCTGGTGACGGTTATGTATGCAAACAATGAAGTAGGCTCCATTCTTCCCATCGGGGAGATTGGGGCTGTTTGTCGTGAAAGGGGCATTTTATTCCACACGGACGCCGTGCAGGCAGTGGGACATCTGCCCATATCGGTTGCGGAGCAGAATATCGATATGCTTTCTTTATCCGCCCACAAGTTTCACGGACCCAAGGGTGTAGGTGCTCTTTATGTGAAAAAGGGCATTCTGCTGACAAATCTGATGGCAGGCGCGCCGGTACGGAAAATGTTCCCGCCATTGTGGGCATGGCGGCAGCCCTCAAGGAATGTTCGGCACACCTGGAAGAAATAAGCAGCCGGGTGCAGGCTATGCGGGATAAGCTGATTGCGGGTCTGTCGCAAATTCCTCACTCCACTTTGAACGGTGACAGCAAGCACAGGCTGCCCGGAAACGTGAATTTCAGCTTCGAAGGGGTGGACGGAGAAACTTTGCTGGTATTGCTGGACTCCAAGGGCATCTGTGCCTCGGCGGGTTCCGCCTGCACTTCCGGTTCCTTAGATCCCAGCCATGTGCTGCTGGCATTGGGCAGACCACGGGAGATTGCAAACAGCGCCCTGCGCCTGACATTAAGCGATTACAATACAGAAGAGGAAGTTGCTTCTATTATAAAAGAGGTTACGGCTGCGGTGGAATGTCTGCGAGACCGTTCTCCCTCTTGGAAGGCAAAGCTCCGGGGTACTGAAAAATTTATACTTCCCTGAAACGTGCATCCTTTTTACTGTTCTGCCACACTAAAGTGCAGAATCTGAGGATGCACTTTTTCTTTGCCCCTCATATAATAAGAGCGTAGTTTGAAAATAATCTTATGGAGGAAAAAAATTGAAAGCAAGAGATGTTTATTTTAAGACAATGAAGTTTGTGTGGCTTAAGCTCGCACTTGGCGCAGCAGTTATTCTTTTTTCTATCATACTGCTGGCTATCTGTTTAGGACTCGGCAGCCTCGGTCAGGGCGGCGGCATGGTAATCGGTTTCTGGATCTGGCTCATTATGGTGGCTGCGGTAAGCGGTATCGTCAATCACTATGTCGGCTATATGATTAAAGCAGGACATGTGGCAATGGTAACCACCGCTGTAACAACCGGTCAGGTACCCGATAACCAGTTTGAAGTTGCGAAGAATATGGTAAAAGAGAGATTTGCCACAGCAAACGTTTACTTTGTAGTAGACAGACTGGTATCCGGCGCGGTCAGTCAGTTGCAGAAGGGCTTACAGAAGTTAGATAATCTGCTCGGCGGTATTCCCGGGGTCAGCGCCATTTTATCTTTTGCCCAGATGTTCGTACAGATTGCACTGGGGTATGTTGATGAATGCTGCCTGGGCTACACCTTCTTACATAAAGACCAGTCCGCATGTAAGAGCGCAGCAGACGGCGTTGTTATCTACTTCCAGAACTGGAAGAAGCTTTTAAAGGATGCCGCAATCACAACTTTAATCGTTATGGGTATCACCCTTGTGACATGGGCGCTTCCGTTCTTCCTTTTCCTTGGCATTTTAGCAGCGTTCAGCGTACAGAATGCATGGATTTTCGCTTTCATCCTCGGTATCATGTTTGCAGCCGTATTTAAGAGCGCATTTATCGACAGCTACATGATGGTAAAGATGATGGTTTCCTACATGGAAGTAGCACCCACCACCCAGATTACCTTCGATTTATATGATAAACTCTGCAAACTGTCCGGAAAGTTCAAGAAACTTTTCAACAAGGGTCAGGAAGAACAGCAGCAGTATTACGCATACCAGGGCGGCAGCTACCAGACACCGCAGATGTAAGAAGTAGAGATACGAGGGGATAAAAATAGACGGTTTATAACAAAAAAGCTTGAAAACATTTGTTTTCAAGCTTTTTTCATCGATGCGACAGGATTTGAACCTGCGACCTCTACGTCCCGAACGTAGCGCTCTACCAAGCTGAGCCACGCATCGCTTTATGTCGAACATTAAAATAATACACTAAGACGGTGAAAGTGTCAATAGAAATTTACCATTCCCGGAAAAAAGAAACTAGTTTCTGCCAGCTTTCTTCGCGGGCTTTTTTACATTCTTCCGGATATTTGGCTTCCATGGTCATGAATCTGGCAAGTATTTTATACATATCTTCTTCTTTTTTTCCGTTCACCGCCATGGCGCCGGAAGGAACTGCCAGATAATGGCTTGCTTTTTCATAGATAACACATTCATGACGGTACGGGAATTGTTTTTCCTCCAATACCTTCATGATGCGGGGAAAGGCAATGTCGGAAGGCCAGGTGTCATCATAAGCCGGAGCAAGCAAAAGGACGTCGCCCTTGATGTTTTCCACCTTTATGCGGCTGACATCGGTGCGGTCGGAAAAGCATTCATTATAATAGAAGCGGTTCATGGCTTTGGAGCCGTAACGAAGGTCTTTTTTCCAGGCGCGCAGCGTTTTTCCTATATGGGACAGGGCTTCCGCCGGTTCGTAGGGTACATCCTCTCCATGAAAGGAGAAATAAGATTTGTGCTGGCGGAAAATCATGTTTTTGCAGCCTTCCACTACGAAATCAAAACCGCAAACGGAAACCACGCAGGAAATATCGGGCAGATAGGAAGCGCAAAGCAGAACGTAGGCAGCGCCCAGGGAAAGTCCCGTCATGCCGATTTTTGCAATAGGCACCGGGCATTTGTTTTTCAGGAAATCCACTGCTTTTTCTGCATAATCAATGGGAATGCTGACAGTATGCGGGGACAGGGGCTTCCATAAATAGTAGCCCAAAGACAGCACATGAAAGCCTTCTTCCCATAAGGCTTCGGCACGTTTTTCCACAAACTCCCGTTTTTCACCGCTGCCGCCAACCAGTATAATTGCCTTGTCGGTAGGCACTTTACTTTCATAAAAGGTTCCTAAAAATCCTTCTTTTTCTAAGGTACAAAGGTACTTTGTGCTTTCAGATATTGTGTTTTCAGATATTGTGTTTTCAGGCATTTCGTTTTCGTGCATCCGTGTTTCCTCCCGGTATCAGTTGCTTTCCATGTGACAGTACGTCAGCAGGCGATTTCCATATAACGTCAGCAGTTGCTTTCCATATGATGGCAGCAGTTACTTTCCATATGGCGTCAGCAGTTGCTTTCCATATGATGGCAGCAGGTAATTTCCAGCTTACTTTGCCATAAAAATGTTAGCACAGGCTAACCAGCGTGTCAACATGGGAGAAACCGTATTCTTACGTGCCGAGGAGAGAAAAAGTGTGGGCGGCATGTATTTTCATTTTTCTTCTTACTTGCCTGAAAGAAAGCCGTGTAGTATGATAAACGCAGGATTAGCAGTAGTTTATAATCGAAAATTTATAATATACAGGAGAAAAATATGTATAACACAATAGTAACTTTGAAAAAGGGCGAGGGCCGCACCCTGAAGGCAGGCAGTGCCTGGGTTTATGATAATGAAATTGACAGCATTATGGGCAGCTTTGAAAACGGAGATATTGTGACCGTTCATGACTTTGACGGCTACTTTTTAGGATATGGTTTTATCAATACCAAATCCAAAATTACCGTGCGCATTCTGTCCCGGAAAAAAGATACGGTAATAGACGACGCTTTTTTGGAAGAAAGAGTGCAGGCGGCTTGGGATTACCGAAAGCAGGTCATTGATACCGGAAGCTGCCGCCTGATTTTCGGAGAGGCGGATTTCCTGCCGGGTATTGTGGTGGACAAGTTCGCAGATGTTCTGGTGGTGGAGTCTCTGGCGCTGGGAATTGATAAATTAAAGCAGCAGATTTTGGACGCTGTAAAGAGAGTACTGGCAAAAGACGGCATTACAGTTCGCGGCATTTATGAACGCAGCGATGCCAAGGTGCGGGAGCAGGAAGGCATGGAGCGTTACAAGGGCTTTATCGGAGAGCCGTTTGATACCCGCGTGGAAATTGTGGAAAACGGCGTCAAATATATTGTAGATGTGGAAGACGGTCAGAAAACGGGATTTTTCCTGGACCAGAAAAAGAACCGTGCCGCTATGCACAGTGTTTGCAAGGGAAAACGTGTACTGGACTGCTTTACCCATACCGGTTCCTTTGCCCTGAATGCCGGTATTGCGGGAGCAACGGAGGTTATCGGCGTGGATGCTTCCGAGCTTGGCGTGGAGCAGGCAAGAGAAAATGCCCGCTTAAACGGCCTGGAGGACAAAGTCAGCTTCGTCTGTGCGGATGTGTTTGATTTCCTGCCGGCACTGGAAGAAAAAGGCGAGAAATTTGATGTGGTTATTCTGGACCCGCCTGCCTTTACCAAGTCCCGTAATTCCATTAAAAATGCAGTGAAGGGCTACCGGGAAATCAATGTCCGGGGCATGAAGCTTGTAAAAGACGGCGGTTTTCTTGCCACCTGTTCCTGCTCCCATTTTATGGACCCGGAACTGTTCCACAAAACGATTATGGAAGCGGCGCGCGGCGCTCACAAGAGATTGCGTCAGGTGGAATTCCGCACACAGGCACCCGACCATCCCATTCTCTGGGCAGCGGACTCTTCCTATTATTTAAAGTTCTACATTTTCCAGGTTGTGGATGAAAAGTAAGGGCTGGAAAGTGGCGGTAATGCTTGATTTATAAGGGCTGGAAGGCATTTGATGTTTACAGAGAAAACCTCGTAAAGTATCGCAAAATATCACAAAACCGTGATTCAAAGTGGTAAGAAAAGTGGTAAGTCTGAGTGGTAAGCACCTGAATAGAAAAGTGATAAAGAAATTGCCAGGGCAATGTACCACCCCGGAAGTCAGATTAAAATCTGACATTCGGATGCTGATGCATGATCCTGGCAATTTTGTGATTACTTAAAATCACAGGTTTGTTTGTGGTGCATGCTATTTGTTTTAAAGGTAGGAAACCAGCTCATCCATGCCAATGCGCATATCTTTATGACGCTCTGCGGATGCATCCAGTTCATCACTGTATCCAAGAGCTAAGATATTGACCGGTTCTAAGTTTTCCGGAAGGTTCAGTTCTTCTTTTAATATGTCCGGGTTAAAGTAGCAAATCCAGACACTGCCAAGACCAAGCTCGGTTGCTTCAAGCATCATATGGTCGGTCAGGATCGAGGCATCGATGTCGGTTGTGATCTTGCCGTCAAACGGACGTTTCCAGGCTTTTGTCTTATCGGCACAGACGACAATGGCAGCCGGTGCCTGATAAATATTTGCTGCTTTTCCGACTTTTTCCAGTCCTTCTTTGCTTTTTACGACCATAAGGCGTACCGGCTGCATGTTCGCGGCGGTCGGTGCTGCGTGGGCAGCCTCTAAGATCTTATCCAGTTTTTCCTGTTCAATTTCTTTTCCTGTGTACTTTCGTACAGAATGTCTCTTTTTTGCAATCTCTAATAATTCCATGATAATCTCCATTCTTGAGCTGTTTTTTGTGCATCTTGAGTTTGTGTGTAAGCACGGATCTTGCGTGTGAAAAATCTTATTTTTCACGCTAATCCTCCATGCTTGAGCTGATTTTTGCACATAATTGAATTTCATGCGGTTTCGCTGGGATAATCCTGTTTATTTCGGATTCTATCTTGTGTTTCTGAACGTTCATGTCTATAATTATATGGAAATGCAGAATATAAGCAAGTATGCACTTTTTTGATATATACTTCCGAAAAAGTAAGTAAGGAGAAATAGATCTATGAATAAGGAATTTAACTGTCCGGTGGAGGCGACGATCTCCCTGATCGGCGGCAAATACAAGTCGGTCATTTTGTTTCATCTGATGGGAAAAACGCTCCGCTACAGTGAACTTCATAAAAAGATACCGAAAGCCACCGATAAAATGCTCGCACAGCAACTTCGGGAACTGGAAAAAGACGGACTTATCAAAAGAACCGTCTATCCGGTTGTCCCGCCCAAAACAGAGTACAACCTGACGGAGTTTGGAGAGAGCCTGTCACCGATCCTAAATGCCATGTGTAACTGGGGAGAGTCCTATCTGAACATTCCGAGTCAGTGTGTGGAAGAGTCGTGAGGCGGAAAGGTTTGAGGGACAAGTGAAAAGCAGGAATACTGTGTCTTGGTGCAGAGCGAGGAACAGAGCACGATGAGAGATTGAGGATTGTGCGCAGGATTTGTACTTGTGCGTAAACATGAGGTGTCAATGAAAGTGTTGTTTTTATTGAAAAGAATGGAGGATTGAAATGGCAGATAAAAATGCAATGAAAAATAAAAGTGCAATGAGGAACAAAAGTAAAGTTAAAAATAAAGACATAGCGAAAAATAAAGCTGCAGGCAAGAAAAAGTATGCAGTTGATAAAACAATGAAGAAGGAGGCAGAAAAACGAACCGCCGGAAAAATGGGCAAGAAAAAATATGCGGTTGATAAAACAGTGAAGCAGGAAGCAGAAAAGCGAACCATCGGAAAAATGGAAAAGAAGTATGCAGTGACTAAAGCATTTACAGAAAAAACGGATCATGGAAAATCGGTAAAAGAGAAAAAAGTATCAGGAAAAAACACGTCGGAAAAAATGATCACGAAGAAGCAGAACACAGACATGTGCCAGTATGCAAAAAAATGCGGTGGCTGCGATTATCAGGGACTTTCCTATGAAAAACAGCTCAAAGAAAAGCAGGAATATGTTAGAAAAAATGTCGGAGAATTCTGCAAAGTACTGCCGATCATCGGGATGGAACATCCCTATCATTACCGCAACAAAGTGCATGCGGTATTTGACATTGCAAAAGGCGGATCTGTCATTTCAGGCGTATACAAGGCAGGGACACATGATGTTGTAAACATTGATTCCTGCCAGATCGAAGATGAGACGGCAGATGCGATCATCCACGATATCCGGGGACTTTTACGTTCCTTTAAAATCAAGACTTATGATGAGGATACCGGATATGGTCTGCTGCGTCATGTACTGGTGCGTCGCGGTTTTCACAGCGGAGAAGTGATGGTAGTATTAGTGCTCGGATCTCCGATCCTTCCGTCCAAGAATAATTTTGTCAAGGCACTGCGTAAACTTCACCCGGAGATCACAACGGTCGTTCTTAATGTCAATGACAAAAAGACCAGTATGGTTTTAGGAGAAAAAGAGACAGTTATTTACGGAAAAGGCTATATTGAGGACACACTCTGTGGCTGTACTTTCCGCATTTCCCCCAAATCATTTTATCAGGTGAATCCGGTACAGACTGAAATCCTTTATACGAAGGCGATCGAGTATGCCGGACTGACAGGAAAAGAGAGGATTGTGGATGCTTACTGTGGCATCGGAACGATCGGTCTTATTGCAGCGTCGAAGGCAAAAGAGGTCATCAGTGTGGAATTAAATCGTGATGCGGTCAGGGACGCCGTGACTAACGCAAAACGAAATGACATCAAAAATGTCCAGTTTTACAATGCTGATGCTTGACAGTTTATGGTGGAGATGGCGGAATACCGTGCCGATCAGAAAAAAAATCAGGTGCTGGATGCCACAAAATCGGGAAAAAAGGCAACACCGGATGGCAATGTGGATGTCGTATTCATGGACCCGCCAAGAGCAGGAAGTGACGAGGCGTTTTTATCTTCGGTCATCCGGCTTGCCCCGAAGCGCGTAGTGTATATTTCATGTAACCCGGAGACACTTGCAAGGGATTTAAAGTATCTGACAAAACATGGGTATCAGGCAAAGGAGTGTCAGCCGGTGGATCTTTTTCCGTGGACGAAACATGTTGAGACGGTTGTTTTACTTTCCAAGGAAATGGTCGATAGTAGAAAAGTGAAGGTTGACTTCTCTTTAGAGAATATGGATTTATCAGAGTTCAAAGGAAAGGCAACGTATGAGCAGATAAAGGCTTATGTGTTGGAACAGACTGGACTTAAGGTTTCTTCACTGTATATTGCACAGATTAAGAAGAAATGCGGACTGGATGTGGGAGAGAATTTTAATCTGTCTAAGTCAGAGAATGCGAGACAGCCACAGTGTACACCGGAGAAGGAAGAAGCAATCATGCAGGCGTTTAAGCATTTTGGAATGATTTGATTGTGGATAAATGGACATTGTGTGTCTATATTACTGATAGGAAGCGTAAAAAGGACATTCCTTAACCGTAATTATTACAGGTCAAGGGATGCCTTTTTTGGTTGTCTTGGAGTGTCCAAAGGACAATGTAATG
>OKSM01000821.1_pt1 | contig 10344 bp, 10 predicted proteins | sample 1606281 | NCBI WGS metagenome assembly OKSM01 (sample SAMEA3879549, study PRJEB24766) | human gut metagenome | biome: human-associated habitat; feature: feces | place: USA | collected 1985/1987
ATCCTTATCTGCCTTTTTTACAAATTTCTTCTGAGCCTACATACCGCCCTGTGTCAGTACCTGTACATTCTTTACAATATAATCGATCAAAGATACGATTGTAAGTACCAGAGATACCCAGATCAGTACCTGTGCGATCATGTTAAATGCACCGCCAAGATCTGCGATTAGAAGGATCAGCATGAACATCTGGGATACCGTTTTGAATTTTCCCCAGTAGTTTGCGGCAATGACAATTCCGTTCTCCGCTGCGATCAGACGGAAACCGCTGATGATGAATTCGCGGCTGATGATGATAATGACAATCCATGCCGGAATTCTGCCCATTTCCACCAGACAGATCATGGCGGAGCAGACTAAAAGCTTATCCGCAAGCGGGTCCATGAACTTGCCGAAATTGGTAATGAGGTTGTATTTACGGGCAATTTTGCCGTCCAGCATATCCGTCAGGCTGGCAATGATAAAAATAGCCAGCGCTATATAGTCCACGTATTCCATAATGCCGCCGAAAATGGCTGTGAACCACGCCCATTCATGAAAGCCTCCCAGCAAAAGAAGGACAAAGGGTACAATTAAAATCATTCGGAATACAGTAAGTTTATTCGGTAAATTCATGGTATATCTCTCCTATCAAATCGTATTCGTTGCTTCCGGTCACCAGCACTTTAACAAAGTCACCGGTCATAAGCTGTGCCGTCGTATTTACAAAAATATAGCCGTCCACACCGGGGGCATCCCTATAGGTCCGTCCCACGTAAGCATCCTCGTCCGCCACTTTCCCTTCTATCATGACGGTAAGAACGCTGCCCACAAGGCTTTCCGCTTTCTCGAATGCTATTTCCTGCTGCAGCTCCATGATGTCGTCTCGGCGTTCTTCTTTGATTTCTTCGGCGATCTGGTCTTCCATTTCCGCCGCCGGGGTATCCTCTTCCTGGGAATAAGGGAACACGCCCAGTCTGTCAAAACAGATTTCTTCCACAAACGCCAGGTTTTCTTCGTGATCCTCTTCCGTTTCCCCGGGGAAACCGGTAATCAGCGTGGTGCGTAAGCAGATTTCGGGAATTTCTGCCCTGAGCTTTCCGATAATGCGCTCTAAGTCCGCCCGGCTGGTCTTTCTGCCCATGCGTCCCAGCACGTTGTCCGAAGCATGCTGGATGGGAATATCCAGGTATTTACATACCTTGTCCTCCGCTTTGATGGCGGCAATCAGTTCCTCCGTAATCTCTTCTGGATAGCAGTACAGAATCCGTATCCAGTAGATACCGGGAATTTCCGCCAATTTGTGAAGCAGGAGGGGCAGACTTTTTTTGCCGTATAAATCCTTGCCGTACAGGGTGGTTTCCTGGGCAACCAGTATCAGTTCCCGGACACCGTTTTCCGCCAGCTCCGCCGCTTCCTTTAAGAGGCTTTCCATGGGAATGGAGCGGTATCCGCCGCGCACCTTGGGAATAATGCAGTAGGTGCAGTGCTTGTCGCAGCCCTCCGCAATTTTCATGTAGGCATAGTGTCCGCCGGTGGTTACGATACGCTTTTTTCCGTAAACCGGTGTGGCGCTGATATCCTTAAAATAATTTTCGGACCTGCCTGCCAGGGCTTTGTCCACGCTTTCTGTAATTTTGTCAATCGCCATGGTGCCGATGATGGCATCCACACCCGGTATTTCCTTCTGGATTTCTTCTTTGTAGCGCTGCGCCAGACAGCCGGAAGCAATGAGGACTTTAATCACACCCTCTTCCTTCAGCTTTTCCATTTCCAAAAGGGTGTTGATGCTTTCTTCCTTGGCATCCCCGATAAAGCAGCAGGTGTTGACCACCACCACATCGGCTTCCGTTTCATCGTCCGTGAAGGTATAGCCTTTTTCCGAAAGCTGTCCCAACATCATCTCCGTGTCCACCAGGTTCTTATCGCACCCTAAGGATACAAACATTATCTTCATACTCGTTACCTTTTCCGTTTTATTGCATAAATTTATGGCATAAAATTTTTACAATATAAAAGAACTGCCACACTTAAACTTTTCTATTTTCGTGTGACAGCCTCTTTCTGCTTTCCTTATGCCTGTTCTTCTTCGTCGTTTAAGATTTTAATCTTACCTTCGTTCAGCTCTTCTACAGCAATGGAAAGAGGTTTCTTTCCGGTACCGTCTACCAAAGGCTCGTCTCCGGCGATAATCTGTCTTGCTCTCTTTGAGGTAGCCATAACGATGGAGTATCTGCTGCTTACTACCGGTTCTTCACCCGGCTCCACGTCCTTGTTTACCACTTTCATTAAATCGGTATAAGATGGATGTAACATAATCATTCTCCTTCCGTGAGAACATTCAGTTCTCCTCTGATATTATTGATAAACTCCGTATTGCGACGGCTGGCTCTTTTGGCTGCCTTCACAATACTGTGAATTTCTTCCACACATTCCTGTAAATCATCGTTGACTACCAGATACTCATAGTCCTCCATGCCCTTTGCTTCTTCTGCTGCACGGGCAAGGCGCTTTTTTATGACTTCCTCCGTCTCGGTGCCTCTGCCTCTTAAACGCTTCTCCAGCTCGGCAATGCTGGGCGGTGTCACAAAGAGTGTCAGCATATCCGGGAACATCTTTTTCACCTTATGCATGCCCTGGATTTCGATTTCCAGTAAGACGTCCCTGCCTGCCGCAAGCATCTCCTCCACATAGTCCCTGGGGGTGCCGTAATAATTGCCGCAATACTCAGCATACTCTATCAGACCGTTTTGTGCAATCTTTTCTTCAAAGCTTTCTCTTTCCGTGAAGAAATACTCTCTTCCGTGTACTTCTCCCTCGCGTGGTTTTCTCGTAGTCATGGAAATGGACAACGCATAATTATCGTATGTCTTCATGAGCTCCTTTACGAGAGTGCCTTTTCCTGCTCCGGAAAATCCGGATAATACAATCAATATGCCCTTACTCATCTTCTTCTCCTAAGACGTTTGTATCTGCCTGTCTGCTTCTGCCTGCTATAGTCTCGGGCAAAAGGGCGGACAACACAATCTGGTTATTTTCCATAATAAGTACTGCCTTGGTCTTGCGTCCCTGAGTGGCATCTATGGTGTTGCCGGCCTCCCTGGCATTCTGCACCAGTCTTTTTATGGGTGCGGAATCCGGGCTCACAATGGCAATAATCTTGCCGGTATTGACCATATTGCCAAAGCCGATGTGAATCAGTTTGTCCATGCCTGTATCCTTTTTATTTATTCAATATTCTGAATCTGCTCGCGGACCTTCTCGATTTCCGTCTTTAACTCAATGGCTCTGTTGGAGATGCCGAGGTCAGTGGTCTTGCTTAAGATGGTATTGGCCTCTCTGTTCATTTCCTGTGCGATAAAGTCTAACTTTCTGCCGATGCTGCCGCCTTCCAAAAGCGCCTGCTTTGTGGAAGTGATGTGGCTTCTTAAGCGCACCAGCTCTTCATCCACACAAACCTTGTCTGCGAAAATGGTAACTTCCATTAAAAGACGGTTTTCATCCACCTGGGCATCCTGTAATAAATCCTTTACCTTATCGGTGAGCTTCTTTTTATACTCCGCGATGATTTCCGGAGAGCGTTCGGTAATGTAGTCCACATGCTTAAGCATGCCGTCCAGCTTGCCGATTAAGTCGTTGCGTAAATTCTCGCCTTCCTTAATACGGGTCTCCACCAGGGCCTGCAGGGCGCTCTTTAAGGCTTTGTCCAGCTCTTTCCAGATTTCGTCCTCGTCCTCCTCCACATCCTCTAAGGTAAACACATCGGGATACCGGGAAAGGGTGGAGGTACGGATATCGTTCTCCAGACCGAAGTCCTCTGCCATCTGTCCTAAATAATTGACGTACTCTTCCGCAATCTTTTTGTTGTACTTTACACAACCGGTGGTCTCTGCACAGTCTTCGTATGCAATGTAAATATCCACCTTGCCGCGCTGCATAAAATTCTTCAGTTCATTCCGGATGGATGACTCAAAGAAATTTAATTTCTTGGGCATCTTGATGTTGACATCCAGATATCTGTGATTGACTGATTTTACTTCTACTGTAAACTTACGGGTACCTTCCACCAGTTCGCATCTGCCGAAGCCCGTCATACTGTTAATCATTTGCATACCTTCCTCCTATACAACGCTACTACCCCATATGGTTGCATACTGCACTTATTATAGTGGAAATGCGGGCTTTCGTCAAGTAAAGGCAAACATCCTTCCGTACTTTTCTCCCAGCATAAAATCATAGATATTCTGTAAATCCACCGCCACTTCTTCGTCCGGCATCTGTCTGCCCGTCGGCAGGTAAAAAATCCCGAAATCCACACCCGCCACCTGGGTCAGAAGCTCTGTCTGACGGCAGCCGCTCCGTTTGTAAAAACCGTTCCGGCGGATTCTCAGGGTGCGGTCTTCTTCATCCTCCGCCTTATCCGGACGTTCCGTTTCGATAATAACACCGTGCATGTCCGTGTAAATCCGCTGCATTTCCTTTAACATAAGCGCTCCCACGCCCTTGTTGCGGTATTCTTCAAACACCGCCAGATAGTCAAGCAGTATGGTGTTTTTCTCCGGTGCCTGCACGCAGAGAGCATACCCTGCCAGCCTGTCTCCGTCGTAAACACCGATACCGATGTAACCGCCCCGCTCCACCATGCTCTTTATCATAAACACCGGCTTGATTTCCGGTGCCGGGAAATGTAAGGGGCAGCTGTTTTCGTAAATATCCAGCACCTCGTCGGACGACAGGCGCCTGAAAGTATAATCCGTATTCATGTTCTTTTCCTATTCCTATTCCTATTTTGTTTCTTTGGGGTGCCGGAGCCCCCTTTTATTACGCGTCGGCTTTTTCTATGTCCGAAATATCCGTGTCCGCCATCATGGAGTAATTGGTATAGTATACCACAAAACCCGGCTTGCCGCCGTTCGGCTTCTTCACCTGTTTTTTCTCCACGTAGTCCACTTCCGCCTTGTTCTGGCTGCCTGCGGAGGAATAATGGGCCGCCAGTCTTGCCGCATCCTCATAGGTGGCATCCGGCAGCTCGCCCCTGCCCTTGTTTTTTACAATGACATGGGAACCGGGACAGCCTTTGGCGTGGAACCACCAGTCGCCGCCGTCGGCAAACTTAAACGTAAGTTCCTCATTCTGCAGGTTATTTTTGCCCACATAGATGTCGTAGCCGTCACGGCTGATATAATGGAAGGGCCTGCTTGTCACCTTCATCTTTTTGCCGCCGTTCCGTTTTCTCATATAGCCGCTTTCCTGCAGCTCCTCCCTGATTTGCAGAAGGTCTTCCTCTCCGGCTGCGATCTGTAAGGCTACCTCTATGGACTTTAAGTGTTCGATTTCCTCTCCCACTTCCTTGGTGAGCTTGCTTAACGCCTCGTAGGTTCTCTTCATCTTATTGTATTTATCAAAATACTTCTTCGCATTTTCCGCTGCCGTAAGGGTCGGGTCGAGGGGGATTTTCACCGTTTCCCCGGTGTAATAATTGACCGCCTCCAGGGACTTGTCCCCGGGTGCGGCGCTATAGCCGTAGGTATGCAGAAGTTCTCCGTATACCCGGTAGGTATCCCGCTTTTCCGTGTCCTTCATCTGCTGAAGCTGCACATCGTATTTTTTCACATTGCGTTCCAGCGCCGTATGGACGATTTTCTGTAAATCCGTGGAGCGCTGACGGATACGGATCTGGGCATTTTTCTGCGCAAAATAAGTTTCCAGCACCTCGGACATACTGTTATAGGGCTTGCACTCATGCACACCGTCCTCGTAAATCGTCAGATCAAATGCCGCAAATTCCACCGGCTTTCTGCCTTCGTATACAATATAGGGGGTAAACTTGCCGTCCTCTATGTCGTTACGGATGTCCGTCCATTCTTTGTAAATGTTTGTTATCTCTGCATCGGAAAGTGCCGCCGTGGGAAGCTCGCCGTCCACACCCGCCCTGTGGCAGATTTCCTGTCCCATAATGGGGGAAATGCCCGTAAAGGAAGTATAGAATGCCTTGAATGCCGACATGGGCGCTTCCTTCATAACGGTTAAGAACTCCTCTTTTGTCACCGTCATGGCATCTTTCTTGTGGGTGGTATCGGCAACGAAATACATCTTGCCGGGAAGCACTTCCCGGACGGAGCTCACTAACGCCGATACTCTCTTGATGCTGTCGATGATGATATCGTTGTCGTCGCAGAAAATGATGTTACTGTATTTTCCCATGATTTCCACAATCAGTTTTTTCCGGCAGAGGTCACCCATTTCGTTTAAGTGTTCCATTTCTATGGTGACAATACGCTCCAGTCCCGGCTGGGTAATGTCCACAATTCTGCCGTTCTGTAAGTGCTTACGCAGAAGCATGCAGAAATTGGGCGCCGTCATGGGGCTGGGTTTGTTCTGTGCCGATACATAAAGAAGCGGCAGGGAAGCACCTGCCGAAATCAGAAGGCGGTATTGTCCGTGCGGCTGTTTGATGGTAAAAATCATCTCGTCCGGTTCCGGCTGGGCGATTTTGTAAATGCGCCCGCCGATCAATACGTCCTTCATTTCCTGTACTACATTTGCTATGGTTATTCCGTCAAAAGCCATGTCGGCTCCTTTCTGTTTCCTGATTTTGCAGGGCAGTTTCACCCTGCAAACGGTTTCACCGTTCCGTTTTTACATTAAATGCAGCTTCTTTGCCACCTTCACCATAAGATAGCCCTTGGGCAGCTCCCGCAGTTCTTTTTCACTGATACCCCCAAAAAGGATTTCCAGTACAAAATATACCACGCAGCCCACTAAAATTGCCGGAATGAGGGCAATGGCATTCTGTATTCTGCCCGGGTATTCTCCGCCGCCCATAAGCGCATGGATGCCGGCATAGGTACCGTAGGCAGCCAGTCCCATAAAGACGGAAGCCACAAAGGGCACGATAAAGGTCTTAAAAATTTCCTGCCGGTAATACATGTACCTGCGGATGGAACGCTGGTTTAAGAAGCACATCATGCCGGAATATACGATTTCCGCAATGACCAGCGCATACATATCCAGTCCGGTAAGCAGTAAAAGCAATGCCGTAATCGCGGTCTGGATCACCAGCGCCACCGCGGCGTTCTTCACCGGCACTCTTACCTGTCCGATACCCTGCAGAATGGAGTTTGTCAGGGTTGACAGGGAGTAGAGAATAATGGATACGGCAAGCAGCATCAGCAGTCTGGATGCCATATCAATGGAAGCTTTCTGTGGGAACAGAAGCCAGGTAATGGGACGTGCCAGCACCGCAATGCCCACCGTGGCGGGAATGGCGATAAACATGGTGGTCTTCACTGCCTGTGCCGTTTTCCTGCGGGCGCCTTTCATATCCCCGCTGCCCGCCAGTGCCGATACCGTCGGCAGAATCGCGGAGGCTATGGCTGTGGAAATCGCAATGGGAATTTTGGAAATGACCACTGCCTTACCGGAGAAAATACCGTAACGGGTGGATATTTCCGTGTTTTCCATGTTCTTTTTTTCTGCCGCTATATACGTGTAAACAGTCTGATTGACCACTGTCGTCAGATTGTAAATTGCCGTGCTTAAAATAAAGGGAATAATCACACCGGTAATGGTTTTTATGATTTCCCCGTACTCTTCCACCGGGTGCCTGTCGCGCCCGATACGCCGGTAGATGGTGTCCTTGTTCAACAGATAAACCGCCCACATGAAAAGCAGGGCAATCAGTACGCCGGAGCCGGTACCCAAAGCGCTGCCGATGGCACCGTAGAGGGCATGCTTCGTGTTCCATGCCTGCTGCTCGTCGGAAAGCACATAGGTCACAATGCCGTTTTCGTCGGTCTGCTCCTCTGCCATTTCCTGTACAACGGTACTTCCGAGACTTACGGAATGGTCGTCGTTTATCACATATTTGTCCGTGGTGGAAAGCATCAGAATAATCAGAAGATATGCCGCGCCGATGCTGACCACGGCATTCAGTATCTGTTCAATAATCTGGGATACGGAGGTCTGCACCATACTGCGGTGAGCCTGGAAATATCCTCTCAGCACGCCCAAAAGTCCGTACAGAAAAACCGTGGGAGCAAAGACTCTCACGACCTGCACCGCCGGCCCCCTGGTTAAAAAGCCCGCGCCGAAAAACAGTACCAGGCTCGCCAGTCCGCCCACAATCAGCACATAATAAATCGCACAGGTAAATACCCTGTGTGCATTCCGGTATTCATGGGTGGCAAGCTTCTGGGCGATAACCTTGGAGATGGCAGACGGGATGCTGTAAGAAGATATCAGAAGTATCATGGTATAGATATTGTACGCTGCCTGGTAATAGCCGTTTCCTTCATCACCGATAACAGCAGCTAAAGGGCTTCTGTAAAGAAGCCCTATGATTCTGCAGATAATTCCGGCTGCCGCCAGAATTCCGGCCTGTATGATAAAACCGTTTTTGTTACTACTTTTACTCATTTTAAATCAAATCCTAACCGAAACCCGGCGACCGTTCCGCCGTCTGTGCCGACTCTTAACGGCCAATCAGCCAGTCATACATTTCCTGGTATTTGCCTGCCGATACATGCCATGAGAAGTCTGCCGCCATACCGCGGTCGATAATCTTGTTCCATTCTCTCTTCTTGTCGTAATATACATGCTCTGCATAACGAATGGTACGAAGCATTTCATGTGCATTGTAGTTGGCAAAGGAAAATCCGGTGCCGGTTCCTTCGTATTCGTTGTAAGGCTGTACGGTATCTTTCAGTCCGCCCGTCTCCCTGACAATGGGAACCGTGCCGTAGCGCAGTGCAATCAGCTGGCTTAAGCCGCAGGGTTCAAACAGGGACGGCATCAGGTAAGCGTCACATGCCGCATAAATCTTATGGGAAAGGTCTTCGGAGTAGTAAATATTGGCGGAAACGCGGTCCGCATACTTCCAGTCGAAGTGACGGAACATGTTTTCGTAGCGCTCTTCTCCGGTACCCAGTACCACAATCTGTATATTGTCCTGGCAAAGCTCATCCATCACATAAGCTATCAGGTCGAGTCCCTTCTGGTCTGTCAGACGGGAAACGATACCTATCATGAACTTCCTGTCGTCCTGCGCTAAATTCAGTTCTTTCTGCAGGTCGCGTTTGTTCTTTACCTTTTCCTTGCGGAAGGTAACGGGATCATACTTGAACGGTATGTACGCATCCGTTGCCGGATTGAATTCGTCGTAGTCGATACCGTTTACAATACCGCGGAGGTCATGCGCCCTTGCATTCATAAGACCGTTTAAGCCCTCACCGTAGAAGTCGGTCTTGATCTCCTCTGCATATGTCTGGCTTACGGTGGTAATCGCATCCGCAAATACCAGACCGCCCTTTAAGAGGTTGGCATCCTTGTAGCATTCCAGCTTATCCGGTGTAAAGTAATAGTCCGGCAGACCCGTGATATTCTGTACTGCCTTTACATCCCATTTTCCCTGGAATTTCAGGTTGTGGATGGTCATAACGGACTTCACGTTCCAGAAGAAGGAATTGCCGCGGAACCGTTCCTTTAAGTACACGGGAATGAGTCCCGTCTGCCAGTCATGGCAGTGAATGATGTCGGGCTGAAAGCCGATCAGGGGCAGTGCGGAAAGCACGGCCTTACAGAAATAAGAATATTTCTCGATTTCAAATAAAACATCATCCCCGTAGGGCTTGAAACCGGTGAAATAATGCTCGTTGTCAATGAAATAATACTGGATTCCGTCCACGTTGGCACCCAATACCCCCACGTACTCCTCGTGCCAGTTAAAATCCATATAAAAATGTGTGATGTACTGCAGTTTCTCCTGCATCTGCGGTTTCATGCAGGAATATTTCGGCAGAATAACCCGCACATCATAGTACTCTTTGTCAATACATTTCGGCAGTGAGCCCACAACATCCGCAAGACCGCCTGTTTTGATAAAGGGCACACCTTCCGATGCTGCAAATAAAATGTTCTTCAAAAGAAATCCCTCCCATATCAGCTTAGTTTTTTTTATTATACATCAATGGGAGGGTATTTTAAAGATTTAATTTCGGTATTTCAATCGGATGCGGTCCGCAATCAGGGCGATAAACTCGGAATTGGTGGGTTTGCCTTTGCCGGTATTTATGGTGTAGCCGAAAAGGGCATCCAGCGTTTCCATTCTTCCCCTGCTCCACGCCACTTCAATGGCATGCCGTATGGCTCTTTCCACGCGGCTCGGCGTGGTGCCGAAGCGCTTCGCAATGGTGGGATACAGAATTTTCGTAATGGAACTTAACATGGTGGTGTCCTCCACGGACATCATGATGGCCTCCCGTAAGTACTGGTATCCTTTGATATGTGCCGGCACGCCAATCTGATGGATAATTTCTGTTACCATCACCTCCAGATTCTGACCGCCCGCCTGAACGGTTGCCTCTC
>OKSM01000823.1_pt1 | contig 10336 bp, 9 predicted proteins | sample 1606281 | NCBI WGS metagenome assembly OKSM01 (sample SAMEA3879549, study PRJEB24766) | human gut metagenome | biome: human-associated habitat; feature: feces | place: USA | collected 1985/1987
GATGATCGTACAGGCAGTTGTAAATCCATTTGGTACACAGGCACTCGCAGGTTATTCGGCAACGATGCGAGTGGAAAATGTTTTTTCACTGATTTTTGTATCCATCGGCAATGCGATTTCGCCGTATATATCCCAGAATCTTGGTGCAAAGAAAATCGAACGGCTCAAAAAAGGCTATCATGCGGCACTGGTGTTAGATCTATGTTTTGCACTCCTTGCTTTTCTGGTCATTGAATCACTGCACAATCAGATTTCTTCCTTATTCCTTGGAAAAGATGGAACAGCTTTAGCGTATCAGGTATCCGGTGATTATATGAGATGGCTGGGGTATTTTTTCATCTTCATGGGTATTAAGATGGCAACCGATGGTGTTCTTCGCGGACTTGGAATCATGCGTCCGTTTCTCATTGCGAATATGGTAAATCTTGCAATCCGTTTGTCTGTTGCTTTGATTTGTGCACCGCGGTTCGGAATTGCATTTGTCTGGCTTGCAGTACCGGCCGGATGGCTTGCAAACTTCTTGATTTCTTATGCAGCACTCAGAAAATCATGGCCGAGTATTGAGGAAGATAAAGGAGCAATATCATGCAGAAAATACTGATTGTAGAAGACGATACAAATATTAATAACTTGCTTCAGGAGGCATTATCCAAAGAAGGCTATTCCTGTGAGCAGGCATTTTCCGGGACCGAAGCAAAGCTGCTTTTAAATATGCAGGAGCACGGTTATGCACTCGTGCTGCTGGATCTGATGCTGCCCGGAATTCCAGGTGAGGCAGTTCTGGAGGAAATACGGAAAAAGGGAAATCTTCCGGTTATTGTGTTGACTGCAAAAGACAGCCTGGATGAAAAGGTAGAGGTTTTAACGAGCGGAGCGGATGATTATATAACGAAACCATTTGAAATCAGGGAAGTGCTGGCAAGAGTTCAGGTACAACTCCGTCATAAAGAAGAAAAGGAAGCAGAGGAACAGCATGCGCTTTCATTTAAAGATATGCTATTAAACAGAGATACCTTTCAGGTTGAAATTGCTGGAAAGATACTTCCGAAGATCACAAAACAGGAGTTTGCGATTTTAGAATTACTGCTCAGGAATCCAAAACAGGTTTTCAGTAAAGAGGATATTTTCGAATATGCCTGGGACGAACTTTATATTGGTGAGACGAAGACATTGGACGTACATATCAGCAACATCCGCAAGAAGATCAAACAAGTGACTTCGGAGGAATACATTGAGACAGTATGGGGAATCGGTTATCGTCTTCATGCGTAATCTTTACTCTTTTTTTACTATTTATTTGCGTTTGATTAGGATTCCTCTTTTATGATAAATGCAGATAAGAAAAAGGAGATGAAAAATTTGAGTGAGATGTTATTGGAAACACGAGGACTGACGAAGCGGTATGGACATCATAAAGCTGTGGACAGTGTCAGCATGCATATTAAAAAGGGCGCTATCTATGGATTTATCGGACGAAATGGAGCCGGGAAGACGACTTGCCTGAAGATGATCAGTGGACTTTCCAGGCCAACGAGTGGAGAGATTGAGATCTTCGGATATAAGGGAAAGGATTTACAGAAAGTCCGCTCCCGAGTGGGATGTCTGATTGAAGCACCGGGATTATATGGAAATATGACCGCATATGAAAATCTGAATATCAAATGCAAGCTGTTTGGGATAAAGAAAGCAGGTTACATTGATGAGATATTGAAAACAGTAGGTCTGGAGCATGTGGGACGGAAAAAGACAAAACACTTTTCTCTTGGAATGAAACAGCGTCTGGGAATTGGTCTTGCGTTGGTTGGAGAACCGGATCTGTTAATCCTTGATGAACCAATCAATGGGTTGGATCCACAGGGAATTGCTGAGGTCCGTGACACGATTCAGAGACTTCAGAAAGAGAGGAATATGACGATTTGCATTTCCAGTCATATACTGGAGGAATTATCGAAGATTGCTACCGATTATGGAATCATTCACAATGGAAGTTTATTGCAGGAGCTTACAAGAGAAGAATTAATGCGAAGATGCAGTGAGCGGATGGAATTAACACTGGCTGATCCGAAGCTGGCAATTCCGGTGCTGGATGCTATGGGATTCACGAATTATCAGGTAACAGACAAAGAACATATTCACATTTTTGAACGTCTGAATGAAAGTGCAACGTTGAATATGGAGCTTGCAAAGGCAGGAATTCCGGTAAAAGGGCTTGCTATAACGAGTGAAGAACTGGAAACGTATTTTCTGAATCTGACAGGAGGTGCCAGCCATGCTTAATATGATAAAAATGGATTTGTACCGGATGTTTCGCACCAAAAGTATGTATGTAGTATGGATCGTGCTGGCTGTGTCAGTACTGTTTACAACATTTCTGTGTAAAACAGATTATGATTCATTAAGTAAAGAAGATACCGTGCGGCAGGAGCAGTTTGCGGAACCGACTGCAGAGAATATTAATGTGGGAATGATGGTGACACTGCCGACAGAACCGGGAGAAAAGGTTACGGTGTATGACATTTTCTTTGCAAATTCTCAGGGGAAATTTTATGCGTTGTTTCTGGTGATTTTTGCTGTGATGTTTTCAACAGCGGATATCGGAAGCGGTTATATTAAAAATATTGGCGGCCAGGTTCAAAAAAGAGGAACACTGATTTTTTCCAGATCTATTGCGTTGGCGGTCTTTACGGTGCTGACAATGGCAGGTGCATTCTTACTCCAGGGAGCTGCGAACTATATAGTATTCAAAGAATTGACGTGGGGAAGTTCAAAAGCTGTTCTGTCTTATTTCCTGACGGAGCTGGCACTTCATTATGCACTCGTGTTGATCTGCATGGCGATTGCAATTATTCTGAAAAATAATGTGATTAGCATGGTCATCGCGATTTGTCTTACAATGAATATAATGAGTATCGTATACGGATTAATAAACAGTGCTGTTCGGAAAATGGGAATCCAGAATTTCCAGATTTATAAGTATACGATAACCGGGAAATTATCACTGCTTTCTATGAATCCAAGTGGAAATGAGTGTCTGGAAGCATTCGGCGTGGCGATTGTGTTTGCTGTCATAATGATAGCTGCAAGCAGTGCTGTTTTTCAAAAGAGGGATATTTAGCGGATGTATATCGTAATTGGAATATTAGCAGGAATTATCATTTTACAATTTATTATTATGTGGAAATATCAGCGGCAGGTGAAGGACATCTGCCGCCAATTGGCGTTCTTGATGAAACATGACAGTAACATGTTGATTCAACGCGAGTTTGATTTGGGTGGAATCGGAATGCTTTCAGACAGATTGAATGAACTTCTGGAATTACAAAGAAAAGAGAAGCAGCGTTATCAGGAGAAAGAAGCTCTGATTGCGGATACTTATACGAACCTTTCCCATGATATCCGGACACCGCTGACATCTTTGGACGGATATTTTCAGCTTATGGAAGAATGCGAAAATGTCGAAGACCAGAGACGTTATCTGAATATTATTCATGAAAGAATACACAGTCTGAATGAAATGCTGGAAGAACTTTTCATGTTCACAAAGTTAAAAAATGAATCCTATAATCTGGAACTGACGCCTTGCTGTATCAACCGGATTCTGAAAGAAACGGTGTTTTCTTATTATGATGACTGGGTAAGAAGAGGAATCCAGCCGGATATTCAGATTACAGAAGAACTGCTATCTATAGCCGGAAATAAACAAGGACTCCACCGTGTTATTCAGAATGTAATTAAAAATGGCCTGGATCATGGAGAAAAGAAGATAAGTATTGTGTTAGAGCGCAAGCAGGAGCATGCAGTATTGCGAATCAGGAATCAGGTGATACATTCGGAGCAGATTGATATAGAACATGTCTTTGACAGATTTTATAAAGCGGATGTGGCAAGGAGCAAAACATCTACTGGATTGGGACTATCTATTGCAAAGGAACTTGTGAAACGTATGAATGGAGAAATCAGCGCAAAGACAGAGAAAAATGAGTTTATTATTGAGATGAGATTTCCGCTTTCTATCTAAAAAATCAGTAAAAATTGCACTTTATTGAGTTACGATGCTGAATTGTGAAAATTTAGATTTACCGAAACACTCAAATATGTTAATATGGTAGCAGTTATTTCAAAACTATAGATCAGATTGAAGGAGGTCTTTACATGATTAAATTGTACGAGAATGGCGTATATCTTCTCAATGGAACAGAGATAGTAGAAGACACAGGAAATGTGCAGGTTCCGCTGACGAAGGAAGAAGCCGCTCAGAACACAATGGCATATGGTATTTTAAAGGCACACAATACATCCGAGAACATGGAGCGTTTGCAGATCCGTTTTGATAAGCTGACATCCCATGATATCACATTTGTTGGAATTATCCAGACAGCACGTGCGTCAGGACTTGAGAAGTTCCCGATGCCGTATGTACTTACAAACTGTCATAACAGTCTTTGTGCAGTTGGTGGAACAATCAACGAAGATGATCATATGTTTGGACTAACTTGTGCGAAGAAGTACGGCGGTATGTATGTACCACCGCATCAGGCAGTTATCCATCAGTTTGCCCGTGAGATGCTTGCAGGCGGAGGAAAGATGATCCTTGGATCTGACAGCCATACACGTTACGGAGCACTCGGAACGATGGCTATGGGTGAAGGTGGACCAGAGCTTGTGAAACAGCTTCTGAACAAGACTTATGATATTAAAATGCCGGGCGTGATCGGAATCTACTTAGACGGAGAGCCGATGAAAGGTGTAGGACCGCAGGACGTTGCTCTTGCAATCATCGGAGCTACATTCAAGAACGGTTATGTGAATAACAAGGTTATGGAGTTTGTTGGACCTGGAGTCAGCAAGCTTAGTGCAGATTTCCGTATCGGAATCGACGTTATGACAACAGAGACAACTTGTCTGTCTTCTATCTGGAAAACAGATGAGAAGATTCAGGAGTTCTATGATATTCACGGAAGAAGTGAAGATTACAAAGAACTGAATCCTGGAGCAGTTACATATTATGACGGTATGGTTTATGTAAACTTAAGCGAGATCAAGCCAATGATCGCAATGCCATTCCACCCAAGCAATGTTTATACAATTGATGAACTGAACGCAAATCTGGCAGACATCCTTCATGATGTAGAGCAGAAAGCACTTGTAAGTCTTGACGGTGCAGTTGATTACTCTCTGCAGGATAAGATCAGAAACGGTAAGTTCTATGTAGAGCAGGGAATCATCGCAGGATGTGCAGGTGGTGGATTTGAAAATATCTGTGCAGCTGCAGATATCATCAAAGGAAAGAACATCGGAGCAGATGAATTTACATTCAGCGTTTACCCGGCAAGTACACCGATTTATATGGAACTTGTTAAGAATGGTGCAATTGCAGATCTTATGGAAGCAGGAACTGTTGTGAAGACAGCATTCTGTGGACCGTGCTTTGGAGCAGGAGATACTCCGGCAAATAACGCATTCTCTATCCGTCATACAACAAGAAACTTCCCGAACCGTGAAGGAAGTAAGCTGCAGAACGGACAGATCTCTTCTGTAGCACTGATGGATGCTCGTTCTATCGCAGCAACAGCAGCAAACAAGGGATTCTTAACACCGGCAACAGCAATGGATGTAGAGTACAAAGGACAGAAATATCACTTTGATAAGAATATTTATGCAAACCGTGTATTTGACAGCAAGGGTGTTGCTGATCCAAGCGTTGAGATTAAATTTGGACCAAACATTAAGGACTGGCCGGCAATGTCAGCACTTCCACAGAACCTGCTTGTGAAGGTTGTATCTGAGATCCATGATCCTGTTACAACAACAGATGAGCTGATTCCGTCCGGAGAGACATCTTCTTACCGTTCTAATCCGCTGGGACTTGCAGAGTTCGCTCTTTCAAGAAAAGATCCTGCATACGTTGGACGTGCGAAAGAAGTACAGAAAGCTCAGAAAGCAATTGAAGCAGATGAATGTCCGGTAGATGCTCTTGCAGAACTGAAACCGGTGATGGATAAGATTCACGAGACATATCCGGAAGTTGGCAAGGGTAACCTTGGTGTCGGAAGTACAATCTTCGCAGTAAAACCAGGAGACGGGTCTGCTCGTGAGCAGGCAGCTTCCTGTCAGAAGGTACTTGGCGGATGGGCAAACATCGCAACAGAGTATGCAACAAAGCGTTATCGTTCCAACCTGATCAACTGGGGAATGCTCCCATTCCTGACAGAAGAAGATCATGAAGCACTTTCCTTCAAGAACGGAGATTACATCTTTGTTCCTAATGTGAGAAAAGCAGTGGAAGAGAAAGCGGATGTGATCAAAGCTTATGTTGTAGGTGATGAACTCAAAGAACTGAACCTTAAGCTGGGAGATCTGACAGACGCAGAGCGTGAGATTATTCTTGACGGATGTCTGATCAATTACTATAGAAATCATTAGTCAATCATTAAATATGATAAAATGAAAGAAAAGCGGCGAGATATGGGAAATGACCTGTATCTCGCTGTTTTTATCTTGCTAATTAAATTTTCACATGCTAGTATTAAAACGAAATAAAATGTAGCACGTTAAGGTATAAGAATGAAAAAAATCTGCTTATGAAATGTCTGATTTAGTTAGTTGCGTGGAACTTGAGAACCTTGGACATTGGGGCGATGGATGTATTATATGAAGACGGAAAGAATTATTTGTGGTAAAATAAAGCACAAGATTAGAAATATTGAAAACAGGCGGTAAATAAAATGATATTTGATACACATGCGCATTACGATGATGAGCAGTTTGACACAGACAGAGATGAGCTACTAAGCAGTATGGCAGCAGGCGGTGTTGGAGCAATTGTGGATGCAGCGGCGACAGTAGAGTCCTGGGATAAGATAGTAGAACTTGCAGAGAAGTATTCATTTATATATGGATCAGTAGGTGTACATCCGGACGAAGTCGGTGCACTGAATGAAGAGAATTTCGCTCGAATGAAAGAAATATTAAAGAAAGAAAAGATCGTTGCTGTTGGCGAGATCGGACTTGATTATTATTGGGATAAAGAAGGGCATGATCTGCAGAAACATTGGTTCATCAGACAGCTGGATCTTGCGCGAGAGATGAACAAACCTGTGATGATCCATAGCCGTGAGGCGGCAGCTGATACGATGGAAATTATGAAAGAACATGGAAAAGGACTCAAAGGTGTGATACACTGTTATTCTTACAGCCTTGAGATGGCGCGAGAATATGTAAAGATGGGATATTACATCGGAGTTGGCGGTGTTGTTACATTCAAGAATTCAAAGAAATTAAAAGAGATTGTAGAAGAGATTCCGCTGGAGTCAATTGTTCTTGAGACAGACTGCCCGTATCTGGCACCGATACCGTTCAGAGGGAAGAGAAATTCGTCCTTATACCTGCCATATGTTGTAGAAGCGATCGCAGAGTTAAAAGGCATTTCTGCGGAGCAGGTGATCGAACAGACAGAGAAGAATGCAAGGGATCTATATCAATTATAAGAAATGGAGAGATGAGATGAAAGAACCAACACTTGGAAATCCACAGAATACGATAGAAGTATTACAGAAATATAATTTCGTATTCCAGAAAAAGTTCGGTCAGAACTTTCTGATCGATACACATGTACTGGACAAAATTATTGCGGCAGCAGAGATTACAAAAGATGATTTTGTATTGGAAATCGGACCGGGAATCGGAACGATGACACAGTATCTGGCATGTGCAGCGAGAAAAGTTGTTGCAGTTGAGATTGACAAGGCACTGATTCCGATTCTGGAAGATACGCTTTCAGATTATGACAATGCCCGTGTTATTAACAATGACGTTCTGAAAGTAGATATTGCAAAGCTTGCAGAAGAGGAAAATGGAGGAAAGCCGATCAAGGTTGTGGCCAACCTGCCATATTACATTACAACACCAATTATCATGGGACTTTTTGAGAATCATGTTCCGATCAAGAGTATTACAGTTATGGTTCAGAAAGAAGTCGCAGACCGTATGCAGGTGGGACCGGGAACGAAGGACTATGGTGCACTGTCTCTTGCTGTGCAATATTATGCGAAACCATATATTGTTGCAAATGTACCGCCGAACTGCTTTATGCCTCGTCCGAAGGTTGGATCTGCGGTAATACGTCTGGAACGTTATGAAGAACCACCGGTGAAGGTAAAGGATGAAAAGCTTATGTTCCGTATTATCCGTGCCTCCTTTAACCAGAGAAGAAAGACGTTACAGAATGGAATCGCAAACAGCCCGGAGCTTCCATATTCAAAAGCACAGGTGGAGAAAGCTCTGGAAAAAATGGGACTTGCCGCAAATGTTCGGGGAGAAAGTTTAACGCTGGCAGAATTTGCAAAGTTAAGTGATATTATTTCCGAAGAATAAAGGAATAAGTTACAGTAAAAATGCATAGATACAAGTAAGGCTTGTCTTTCGGGGAGAATGTCGGACGCAGACATGACTTCCTGTCGGACAAAAAATGTCAGATAGAAAAAAGAGACGGAGGTATCTATGGTTTACTGGAACAGATTTATATCATATATTTTCAGGTATCACGAATATGACAAATGCGAGAACACGGGATTTGCGAAGGTGCAGAAGCAGAATGAGAAGGGCAAGATGCAGGTGAATTTTAAGGATCAGGTCAAGAAAGAGGGGTTGTATTCGGTTTATCTGTATCGTGAGACGCTTGCAGATCCGGAGGAATATCCGGAGGCTGTGCCGGACAGCATGATTCCGGTTGTGTTGTATCTTGGAAAATTAAGCCTGAAATCCGGAAGAGGAGAAGACTGCTTTACCTTTGACTGGAATAATGTCAATCATACCGGTCGGCCGATCACAGCATGGAGCGGCATTATCATAAGACGGATGGGCGAAGAAGAAAGTGATATTTTCTGCTCCTCATGGACGGATAATATCGTGGATTACAGTCAGGCATTTGCCCGGCGGGAGGCAGCAGAAGCTGAACGGGAAAGAAGAGCAGATGTTGCAGCAACGGAGTATGATCGGAGAAGAATCGTGTCCGAGACGATGGAGGAATCAGAAAACATGGACAGCGAATCTGAGGCGGAGACAATGGCTTCAGAGGTGAAAGAAACGACACATACAGATACAGACAACCCGGAAACCGTTTTGCCGGAAACGGAGGAGTCTCCGGATGAAAAGACATTTTCCCAGACCGATGAGGAAACAGAGAAGCGGGTAACGGCAGCTGAGGTTTTAGAAACAATGAAAGAAGACGGAAGGGCAGCAGAACTGATGGCGAACCGGGAAAAACTTCCGCTTCTGCCGAATTGTCCGGATGGAGAAAATGGAGTGATCGAGTGTGTGAAGATCAATCCGAACGATATCGGACTGCTGAACATGGATAACTGGCGGCTGGGGGTGAACAGCTTTCTGACACATGGATTTTACAGCTACAAATATCTGATGCTCGGCAGGGTGCTGTTTGATGAAGAAGATACGAATGGATACATATTGGGAGTGCCGGGAGAGTATTCATCCAAAGAAAAATATCTTGCGGGAATCTTTGGATTTGATCGTTTTATACCGGTGAAGGAGACAAGAATCAAGACCGGAAGCTTTGGTTACTGGGTGGTAGATCTGAAATAAAAAGGATTGCGGCAAAAAGCAATGTTGGTTGAATGACGGAGAATGCCGGTGTGGAGAAGAAGATGGAACAGAGTACAGAAGAAAATGTAATAGAACAAAGAATAAATGATGATCAGAATATACGGAACAGAGAAGACGAAGAAAAAGATATACGTGCAGATCAACAGGTGACAGAACCGGAGATATCCGATGAAGACAGGAAAATGTATGAAGCATATATGGCAAAGGCGATTAAGCTGGCGCAGAAAGCCTATGTGCAGGGGGATGTTCCGATTGGCTGTGTGATCGTAAAGGATGATAAGGTGATCGCACGGGGATATAACAAGAGAAATCTGAAGAAGACAACACTGGCACATGCAGAGCTGCTTGCGATCGAGCAGGCATCAAAGAAACTTGGTGACTGGAGGTTAGAGGATTGCACGATGTATGTAACATTAGAACCGTGCCAGATGTGTGCCGGAGCTATTGTACAGGCAAGGATCCAGAAGGTTGTGATCGGCTGTATGAATAAGAAAGCCGGCTGTGCCGGTTCAATCCTGAATATGTTTGATATGCCTGCATTTAACCATCAGGTAGAAACCGTATATGGTATCCGGCAGGAGGAGTGCAGCAGCCTGATGAAGAACTTTTTTGCAGACCTGCGGAAAGGTGTTATCTCAAAAAAATAAACAGGTTGACGTATGTGCGATCGTCATTTATAATCAAATATGCGTCAAAATATGGCGTACAATTTAAT
>OKSM01000824.1_pt1 | contig 10335 bp, 7 predicted proteins | sample 1606281 | NCBI WGS metagenome assembly OKSM01 (sample SAMEA3879549, study PRJEB24766) | human gut metagenome | biome: human-associated habitat; feature: feces | place: USA | collected 1985/1987
ACATGGCAGGCCGTGGTACCGATATCATGCTGGGCGGCAACGCCGAGTTCATGGCAAAGGCTCAGATGCGCAAGGAGCACTTCTGCGAGAACCTGCTCAACCCCGACGCCCCGCAGGATGCCGACCCGGCAGCCGTGGAGCTGCTGCTGACCGAAGCTAACGGCCACGGCGAGACCACCGATGCCAACATTCTGGCCGCACGTCAGCGCTTTGAGCAGCTGTACGCCCAGTATAAGCCTGCCATTGACGCCGAGGCCGACGAGGTGCGCGCCGCAGGCGGCCTGTTCATCATTGGCACCGAGCGGCACGAGAGCCGCCGTATCGACAACCAGCTGCGCGGCCGTGCCGGCCGTCAGGGTGACCCGGGCGCTTCCCGCTTCTACCTGAGCCTTGAGGACGACCTGATGCGTCTGTTTGGCGGCGACCGGGTATCCAGCCTGATGAACACCCTGAAGATCGACGAGGACACCCCCATCGAGAACCGCATGATCACCAACACGCTGGAAAGCGCCCAGAAAAAGCTGGAGGGCCGCAACTTTGAGATCCGTAAGAACGTGCTGAAGTACGATGACGTGATGAACCAGCAGCGCGAGATCATCTACGGGCAGCGCCGCAAGGTGCTGGACGGCGAGGACATCAGCACCGAGATGCACAAGATGCTGCGGGAGAACATCGATTCCAGCTGCGCCCAGTTCCTTTCCGGCGATGTGAAGGACGAGTGGGATTTTGGCGCCCTGCGCCGCCACTATCAGGGCTGGCTGACCACCGATGCCGACTTCCACTATACCGTAGCCGACTTTGATAACCTTTCCCAGCAGGGCATTGCAGATATGCTGTACGACCGCGGGATGCAGATTCTGCAGGCCAAGGAGGTGCGCTACGGTGCACCCGTCATGCGCGAACTGGAACGCATCTGCCTGCTCAAGTGCGTAGACCGCCAGTGGATGGACCACATCGACAACATGGACCAGCTGCGGCAGGGCATCGCGCTGCGCGGCTACGGCCAGAAGGACCCGGTGGTGGAATACCGCATCGAGGGCTTTGATATGTTCGACCAGATGGTGGATTCCATCCGGGAGTCCAGCGTCAAGATGCTGCTTACCATCGAGCTGCGCGCCGCCGGTTCCGCCCCCAAGCGGGAGCAGGTGGCAAAGCCCACCGGCGAAGGCTTTGTGCCCGGCAACGGTGCACCCGGCGTCAAGGGCAGCCCCAAGGGTCAGCCGGTGCGTGTGGTCAAAATTGGCCGCAACGACCCCTGCCCCTGCGGCAGCGGCCTGAAGTTCAAAAAGTGCACCTGCGCCCAGTATCACCCCAATGGCAATAACGGCGGGGAAGAATAACTGTAAGGCAAAGCCCTCCCTGCCGTGGCCGAGAGGGTTTTCCGCATAAATTCAGAGGGAGTTGATTTTACAATGATCGCACCGGAAAAACTGTTGGAAGCCGCCAAGGCGCTGGAGCCCCAGCTGCAGGAGTGGCGGCGCACGCTGCACCGTCACCCGGAGGTGGGCTTTGACCTGCCCCAGACCAAGGCACTGGTCAAAAAGGCGCTGACCGAGATGGGCTACACCCCGCAGGACTGCGGCAAGTGCGGCGTGGTGGCGCTTGCAGGGGGCAAGCGTCCCGGCAAGGTGATCCTGCTGCGGGGCGATATGGACGCTTTGCCCCTGCAGGAGGAATCCGGCGAGGAATTCTCCTCTGAGCTGCCCGGCAAGATGCACGGCTGCGGCCACGATATGCACACCGCCATGGTGCTGGGTGCAGCCAAGCTGCTCAAGGAGCACGAGGACGAGATCGAAGGCACGGTAAAGCTGGAGTTCCAGCCCGCAGAGGAGATCTTTCAGGGCTCGCTGGACATGATAAACAGCGGCCTGCTGGAGAATCCCAAAGTGGACGCAGCGGTCATGTTCCATGTGCTGGCCGGGATGCCCCTGCCCGCCGGTATGGTGCTGGTGCCGGGCGGTGGCATCACCATGGCCAGCTGCGAGCAGTACCACATCGTTGTGCACGGCAAGGGCGGGCATGGCTCCATGCCCAACGCCTGCATCGACCCCATCACCGCAGCGGCGCACATCCACATTGCCCTGCAGGAGATCAACAGCCGCGAGCTGGACCCCGCCGGGTTCGGTGTATTCACCACCGGCCGGTTCGAGGCCGGCAAGGCTTCCAACGTCATCCCGGATACTGCCGATATGTGGGGCACTATCCGCACCGTAGACCCGGAGCAGAAGGTCAGCGCCCTTATCCACCAGCGCATGACCGAGATTGCGCAGGGCGTGGCCACCGCCTACCGCTGCACCGCCGAGGTGGAGTTCAGCGATTACTGCCCCTGCATGGTGGTGGACACCCCGCTGGCGGGTAACGCCCTGACCTATATGACCGAGTTGCTGGGCAAGGGTGCTATGGATATGACCCCGCTCACCGGCGGCAAGCCCGGCGGCGGCAGCGAGGACTTCGCCTTTGTCAGCCACGAGGTACCCACCGTGAGCATGTTCTTAGCTGCCGGCAACGCTAAAGAGGGCTACACCTACGGCCAGCACCACCCCAAGGTGCGCTTTGACGACAGCATCCTGTACCGCGGCACGGCAGCCTACACTTATATGGCGCTGCGCTGGCTGGCAGAGCATCAGTAAAGTTGCCCCACAGAACGCCGGGCAGGAGGAAAAGCATGAAGCAGGAGCTGATGGATGCCATTCAGGAAACGCCGGTCATTGCGGCCGTCAAGGATGATGCCGGGCTTTGCAATGCACTGACCAACGAGAACATCCGGGTGGTATTCGTATTATACGGAGATATCTGCAATATTGCCTCCATTGTACGCCGCATCCACGAAGCCGGGCGCTTTGCCGCGGTGCATGTAGACCTTATCGCAGGGCTTGCCGGTAAGGAGGTGGCGGTGGACTTTATCCGCAATACCACCGAGGCCGACGGCATCATCTCCACCCGGCAGTCCTTCATCCGCCGCGCCAAGGAGCTTGGTCTGGCCGCCATTCTGCGGGTATTCCTGCTGGATTCCATCGCACTGGAAAGCTTGGATAAGATTCCGCCAAATCTGCCGGACTGTCTGGACCTGCTGCCCGGCACCATGCCCAAGATCCTGCGCCGGGTGTGCGCTACCGCCAAAGTGCCGGTGCTCGCCGGCGGCCTTATTGCTGATAAAGAGGACGTGATGGCCGCGCTGGAAGCCGGAATCACTGCCATTTCCACCACCAATCAGGCGGTATGGGATATGTGACCTGCATTCTGCGCAAAAGCAACCGGTGTTTTTTGTAAAGGTTTCACAAAAAGTGCAAAACACCTTGCTTTTTGTGCAGGGACAGGGTATCATAAGAGTAAACAAGTGCTGTTTGTTTCAGGAGATATGAGCGAAACGGACAAGGGCAGTTGCCTTTGTTTCGGTTCGCTCTTTTTTTGTACCATCAACAGCTGCCCAGCTCCCGACGGGCCAAGGCAGAACGGACAGGAGGAAAAGAACAATGTATGATGTAGCAATCATCGGCTGTGGCGTCATCGGTGCCGCTGCCGCCTACGCACTGTCGCGCTACGACAACAAGGTGGTCATTCTTGAGGCCGAGAACGATGTGGCAGACTGCACCACCAAGGCCAACAGCGCCATTCTCCACGCAGGCTACGACCCCGCCCCCGGCACCCGCATGGCACGGCTGAACGTGCGCGGCGTGGCTTTGGCAAAGGAGATCTGCGCAAAGCTAGATGTCTCCTATAAGCAGTGCGGCTCGCTGGTGCTGGCACTGGACGAGAAGGAACTGCCCCATTTGCAGCATCTGTTCGAGAACGGCACTGTCAACGGCGTGCCCGACATGAAGATTCTTTCCCGGGAAGAGACCCTTGCCATGGAGCCCAACCTCTCCGAGAAGGTCTGCGGTGCACTATGGGCCCCCAGCGCCGCCATCGTGAACCCGTGGGAGTATGCACTGGCCATGACCGAGGTGGCGGTACGCAACGGCGTGGAGCTGCGCCGCAGCTGCAAAGTGACCAATGCCGAAGCCATCGAGGGCGGCTACCGCCTGACCGTGCCCGGCGGCACGGTGGAGACCCGCTGCGTCATCAACGCTGCCGGTATCTGGGCAGACAAAGTACACTCCATGGTGGAGCCCGCCAACTTCCACATCATTCCCACCCGGGGCGAGTACTATCTGCTGGACAAGAGCGAGGGCACCCGTGTGAGCCACGTCATCTTCCAGTGCCCCAACGAGCTGGGCAAGGGCGTTCTGGTGGCACCCACCGTGCACGGCAACCTGCTCGTCGGCCCCAACGCAGAGCCTGTGGAGGGCAACGACACCTCCTGCACCAGCAGCGGTCTGGAATTTGTCAAGGCCACTGCCCAGCGCAGTGTGCCCAGTATCAACTTCGGCGAGTCCATCCGCAGCTTTGCGGGTGTACGCGCCAATCTGGACGTGGACGATTTTATCATTGGCGAGGAGCCGGAGGCACCCGGCTGGATCGATCTGGCCGGCATGAAGAGCCCCGGCCTGTCCGCCGCCCCGGCGGTTGCGGAGGAAGCTGTTGCCATCCTGCAGCAGCGCGGTGTGCTGGGCGCAGAAAAGGCCGACTACAAGGACGGCCGCCGCCACATCCGCTTCAAGGAGCTTTCCGCAGAGGAAAAAGCAGCGCTTGTCAAGGAGCAGCCCGCCTACGGCCGCGTGATCTGCCGCTGCGAGACCATTACCGAGGGCGAGATCCTGGCAGCCCTCCACAGCGAGGTGCCCGCCACCACCATCGACGGCGTCAAGCGCCGCGCCGGTGCAGGCATGGGTCGGTGCCAGGGCGGCTTCTGCGGCCCCCGCGTGCTGGAGCTGATCAGCCGCGAGCTGGGCATAGACCCCTTGGACATCCTGCAGGACAAGAACGGCTCGAACGTTCTGCTCAGCGAAACGAAGGTAGGAGGAAAGAACAATGGTTGATCTGGTCATTATTGGCGGCGGCCCTGCGGGCCTTGCTGCTGCCTGCAAGGCATGGGAAAGCGGTCTGCGCGACATCCTTATTCTGGAGCGCGACAAGGAACTGGGCGGCATTCTGAACCAGTGCATCCATAACGGCTTTGGTCTGCATCGCTTTGGCGAGCAACTCACCGGCCCGGAGTATGCCGGGCGCTTTATTGAGATGCTCAAGGACACCGGCGTAAAGGTGCAGCTGGACACCATGGTGCTGGAAGTGACCCCGGACAAAAAGGTGCACTGCGTCTCCAAGGAGTACGGCTACCAGATCATCGAGGCAAAAAGCATCGTGCTGGGCATGGGCTGCCGCGAGCGCACCCGCGGTGCCATTGGTACCCCGGGCACCCGCCCTGCCGGTGTGTACACCGCCGGTGCCGCACAGCGCTATGTGAACATGGAAGGCTATCTGGTGGGCAAGCGGGTGCTGATCCTCGGCAGCGGCGATATCGGCCTGATCATGGCCCGCCGCATGACCCTTGAGGGTGCAAAGGTGCTGGCCTGCGTAGAAGTGATGCCCTACTCCGGCGGCTTGACCCGCAATATCGTGCAGTGCCTGAACGACTTCGACATCCCCCTGTACCTCTCCCACACCATCGTGGATATTCAGGGCAAGGACCGCGTAGAAAAGGCCATCGTGGCCGAGATTGGCCCCGACCGCAAGCCCATCCCCGGCACTGAGATGGAGTTTGATGTGGACACCATTCTGCTGAGCGTGGGTCTGATCCCCGAAAACGAGTTGACCAAGCAGGCCGGCATCGAGATGGACCCCCGCACCAAGGGCGCCATCGTGTACGAAAACATGGAGACCAGCATCCCCGGCGTGTTTGCCTGCGGCAACGTGGTGCAGGTGCATGATCTGGTGGACTTTGTTTCCGGTGAGAGCGAGCTGGCCGGCGCAGCCGCTGCCAACTATATCCAGAACGGCCCTGTGGCCGCGGGGCGTGTGCTGACCGTGAAGCCCGGCGCAGACCTTGGCTACACCCTGCCGCAGCGCATCCGTCTGGAAGGCGTGGAAAAGAGCACCAACGTGTCCTTCCGCGTCCGCCGCATCTGCGGCAAGAGCACCATCCTTGTCAAGAGCGGTGATACGGTGATTGCACGCTTCAAACGTGACCGCCTTGCCCCCGGCGAGATGGAACACATTGCCCTGCCCAGAGTACTGCTGGACAGAGCCCCCGTGGACGAAGTGACCATTGAGATTGAGGAGGTATGAGCGATATGAAAGAAGTAATTTGCACCTGCTGCCCGCAGGGCTGCCATCTGCAGGTGGATGAGGCCAACGACTATAAAGTGACCGGCAACGGCTGCCCCAACGGCATCGCCTACGGCAAGGAAGAGCTGACCCACCCCACCCGCATCATCACCAGCACCGTGCGCGCCGAGGGCTGCCTGCACTCCCGCTGCCCGGTCAAGACCTCCAAGCCTGTGCCCAAGGGACAGATGGCCGAGGTAGTCGCAGCGCTGGACAGCGTGGTGCTGCACGCCCCCATCCATGTGGGCGATGTGGTGCTGACCGACGTCTGCGGCACCGGGGCAGACATTGTGACCTGCCGTGATATGGCATAAGTACTCTCCTTTTTACACAAATAAGCAAAGCAGCCGCTGCATCTTACCGTGCAGCGGCTGCTTTGCGTGTGGGGAAATCCCCTATTTTCAAATGATTCTTTCCGCTGAATATGGCCGGAACGCAGTGCAGGCCATTCGTTTTCTCAACCTTTCAGCGGCATGATGCTCTCCGGGGCGGCACACAGATACTGGGGCGGCTCCGGGGCGGCGGCAGAAAGGCTGGTTTTGCCTACCTTCCACCACAGCTGCGCCGCACCCTCCGGCGAGGTGCAGATGAGGTTCCAGTCAAAGGGGTTTTCACTGGTGGAGACCGCCTTTACCGGGATGGCGTTGGGCGCATCCGCAGCGCAGGGCGTAAAGTCGTGGGCGCGGATGCCCACGGCGGTGCAGCCCGCCGGGACGGGCAGCACCAGCCGCAAGGTGGTGTCCCAGCCGTCCAGACGGACGGTGTGACTGTCCAGCGGGGTGCAGGGCAGAATGTTCTTGCAGCCGGTCAGCCGCGCGGCAGCGATGCTCTGCGGGTCGGCAAAAACGGCCTTGGTGGTACCGGCACGCAGCACCTGCCCCTCGTTCAGCACGATCATTTCTTTGCAAAGGCGGTAGGCCTCGTCCCGGTTGTGGGTCACCAGCAGGGCGGTGCCCACAAAATTTGCCAGCAGGCTGCCTACCTCGCCCTCTACCTCCTCCCGCAGGTAGCTGTCCAGTGCACTGAAGGGCTCGTCCAGCATCAGGATGCGGGGCTTGCCCACCAGAATGCGTGCCAGCGCGGCGCGCTGCTGCTGCCCGCCGGAAAGCTGGGCGGGATAGCGCTTGGCAAGCGTCTCCAGCCGCATGGCGCGCAGCATCTCGGCGCAGGCAACGCGGCGGGCAGCGGGGTCTTTTTCCGTCTTCAGGCCGCAAAGGATATTCTGTTCTACGGTCATATTGGGGAACAACGCATAGTTCTGGAACAGCAGTCCCACGCCCCGCTGCTGCGGCGGCAGGTCGATGTGCTGCGCACTGTCAAACAGCACCCGCCCGTCCAGCACGATGCGTCCGCGGTCCGGCTTTACGATGCCCGCGATGCACCGCAATGTCATGCTTTTACCGCAGCCGGAAGCGCCCAGCAAAGCGGTGGAGGTGTTGCCGGCGGTAAAGGCAGCACGGAGGGTAAAGCCGTCCAGCTTTTTTTCAATGTTGACTTCAAGGCTCATTTCCGGGCACCCGCTTTCTGTTTTTTCTCCAGCAGGTTCACAGCCAGCAGCACCACCGCCGAGATGACGATATCCACCAGCACCCACCGCATAGCACCCAGTTCATCGTTGGTGCGCCACAGCTGGTAGACTGTGGTGGCGATGGTGGCAGTCTTGCCGGGGGTGTAGCCCGCGATCATGCTGGTAGCGCCGTATTCGCCCAGTGCCCGGGCAAAGGCCAGCACCGTGCCCGCCAGAATGCCCTGACGGCAGGCGGGCATCCGCACCCGCCAGAAGATCCATGTATCGGACTGTCCCAGCGTCTGCGCCGACCACGCCAGCGTTTCGTCAAAGCTTTCAAATGCGCCGCGCGCGGTGCGGTACATCAGCGGAAATGCCACCACGATGGAGGCAAAGATGGCGCTGTACCAGTTCATGACCAGCTTTACCCCGAAATGCTGCATGAAAAAGATGCCCAGCGGCCGCTTTGCGCCGAAGAGCAGCAGCAGAAAGTAGCCCACCACCGTGGGCGGCAGCACCATGGGCAGGGTGAGCAGCACATCCAGCACACCCTTGACCGCCCGAGGCAGACGGGCGATATAGTAGGCTGCAAAAATGCCAAGAAAGAACACCGCCACGCAGCTGATCAAAGCAATGCGCAGGCTGTTCCACAACGGATACCAGTCCATGTCTGCTCCTTTATACGGCGCTGAAGCCCACGCCCTCGAACACGGTCATGGCCTTGTCGGTCTGTAAGTAAGCCAAAAACTCCTTGGCAGTCTCGGCGTTGGGGGCGGCCTTCAGTACGGCGGCGGGGTAGATGACCTGACCGCACATCTCCTTGGTGGCCTCGTCCACAGGGGTCAGACCGGCGCTGTATGCATCGGTGCAGTAAACGACACCGGCATCCACGCTGGCCTCGCTGACCTGGGTGGTGACTTCCTTGACGTTGGAACCGTAGGTGATGACACCGGCAGCAGCCAGAGCTGCCTCATCCAGATCATAGTAAGCCAGGATCTTCTGGGTGTACTGACCCACGGGCACGTCGCTGTTGCCGATGGCGAGCATAACGTCGCCACTCTTGAGGAGTTCAGCGAGCTGGTCGAAGCTCTCGACGCCCTTGGGGTTGCCCTCGGGAACGGCGAGCGTGACCTTGTTCTCAAGCAGGTCGATGCGGCTGTCGGTCACGATGAGCTCAAGACCGTCGGGGTTCTTGTCCTTGTCGTCAATGAGGCTGCCGTCCATGGCGTTCATCTGCTTGGGGGCGGCGGAGATGAACAGGTCACAGTCAGCACCCTCGCTGATCTGGGTGAGGAGCTTGCCCGAGGAGTCAAAGTTGTAGGTGATGTTGACGTTGGGGGCAACTTCCTTGTACATCTCGGCGATCTGAGTCAGGGTCTCGGTCATGGAGGCGGCGGCGAAGACGACGAGATCAACGCTCTCGGCGTTCGCATCGCCTTGGGTGTCGTCGGTGGTTGTGTCGTCAGTCTTGCTGCTGCAGGCGGCCAGAGAGAACACGAGCGCAAGCGCAAGGAGCAGAGGCAAAAGCTTTTTCATGTTCGGATACTTCCTTTCAAATTTTTTCTTTTTCGCGCGTTCATTGAAAAGCGCGGCGATACAGGAACGCGCAAGAACACGCCGCACGCAATTTATTTCCAATTCCCATCGGGAAACTTAGGCAAAATCATTTCGCTATCCTCAAAATAGATAACGTGCCCCCAACATTTCGCGCCCGCAGGCGCGAAGCGTTAAAGTTGTCAAACAGCACCGACTCATTCGGTGCAAAGATCCACCAGTCCTGCCCCCCTAACCCCGCGCCCCTGGGGCGCGAAACAGCGTCGCAGACTTTTCCCCGCAAGGGGGATGCGGCATCCGTAAAGCGGCAAAGCCGCTAACGGCTGCCCAAGCCGTCCGCAGGCGGCAAATAATCTTGATCCGTTTTTTGCCGCGGTCACCGTCGCGGCATTACGATTCCCGCGCCCGTTGGGCGTACCAATCGCGCCGCTTCCTCGAAACTGGCTCGCTTCATCCGCCGCTGGCGGCGCTTCGCCAATTTCCATGCGCGTGGCAAAAAACACCTCTCAGCCTGCAAGTGTGCGAGCGCAAGCGAGTGCGCGCAGCAGGCTGTACCCCCAACGATGGCTCCGCCATCGTTTTGAAGTTTTATTTTCCAAACGGGCAGATCGGATAGTGGCACGGCTTGCACCCAAGGCATAGCCCGCCTTCGCCGAGCGCCGCGAGATCCGCGCGTGTGACGGGCACATCCGCCGCGATCTTCGGCAGCACCAGATCAAAGACTGTCGCGCCCGCATACATCACGCAGCCGGGCAGGCCCATGACGGGCATACCGTCGTCAAAATAGCCGAGCAGGAACATAGCCCCCGGCAGGACCGGCGCGCCGTAGGCGATGATATTCGCACCCGCGGCCTTGATGCCGCCCGGCGTGTTGTCGTCGGGATCGACGCTCATGCCGCCGGTACAGACAACAAAATCGGCGCCCTGATCCAGCCATTCCTGGATTGCCTCCGTGATTTTATCCGGATTGTCCCCTATAATCTTCTGTCCCAGAACTTCCACACCAAATTCCTGAAGCTTTTCCCGGATGACCGGGCCAAATTTATCCTCAATCCGTCCATAGAACACTT
>OKSM01000827.1_pt1 | contig 10314 bp, 9 predicted proteins | sample 1606281 | NCBI WGS metagenome assembly OKSM01 (sample SAMEA3879549, study PRJEB24766) | human gut metagenome | biome: human-associated habitat; feature: feces | place: USA | collected 1985/1987
GCAGATGACATACACCGGCAGATACTTCTTCGTCCGCGCCTGACGGCGCTCCGGCGGCTCTGCCGAAAAGGTCAGCGCCTTGCGGATGAGGTCTTCGGTCTCCTCGCGGGTGAAGCGCTGTTCCTCCTCTACCCGGCGTCCCTGCAGAAGCTCAGCCACCGTCACGTTCAGCTGCTCGGCCAGCGGCACCAACAGCGAGATGTCCGGCACACTCAGTCCAGTTTCCCTTAGTTAAAGATATGAACCCTCTTTATCAGTCTACTTTTCCAATAAATCGGTAATATATCTCTATTTCCTGTATTCTTTCGTTCTCCTCATTCGTTGTTGCTTCGTGAATAAGGATTTTTTCTATCATTGCATTTAATAACGGTGCTGTCAGTTCCTTTGGTACGGAATACTCCTTGATTAACTCAATCCACCTTTCAGCACCTATCATATCCTGTTCCATTTTACTTAATTCTTCTCTTAGGTTGGTTATCTGCTGTTCCAGTTCTATCTGTTCTTTCTGATATTTCCCCGACAGCATGATGAAGTTTCGTTCCGTTATCTTCTCACAGGCTCTATCTTCGTACATTTTCGCAAACAAGCGGTCAATCTCATTTTGTCGGTTCTCGGCTTTCTTCAAGGCACTTGCCTTTTTCTTCTTTTCCCGTATTCGCTCTGCATTGCCAGCCTTTTGTATCTTATTCAACACCTTTTCTTCGTCCTGCTGTACTGCCTTAGCCCAATACTGCAATCGTTCCAATACGGCTTGATACAACACATCATAACGGATATAGTGCATAGAACAAGTACCTTTGCCAAACTGCCCGTAGTAACTGCAAGCATAATAACTGTATGGCGTTTTATTTGCCTTATTTGTCGCAAACCGCATAGACCAGCCACAATCCGCACACTTGACAAGCCCTGCAAATATCGGCGTTGCTTTTTCCTTTGTCTGTCTACGCCTTGATTTTATCTGTTCCTGCACACGATAGAACACTTCCTTGTCAATAATCGGTTCATGGGTATTTTCTACTCGAAACCATTCACTTTCGGGCTTACGCACTTTTTTCTTGCTCTTGAATGAAACTGTTGATTGTCGATTATGAACGCTGTTTCCGATATAGACTTCACTTTTTAAGATTGCCTTGACATGAGCAATCGTCCACTCATAACGCTTGCTTTCGGGCTTTCCCTCAAAGATGTGTGCAAAAGTACCGTACCTTGTGAAATTCAGCCAAGACGCTGTCGGAACTTTTTCTTCTCGCAGTACCTTTGTGATTTTTGCACTACCGTAACCTTGATAGGCTAGGGAGAAGATTTTTTCAACAATCCATTTTGTTTCCTCATCAACCAGCAGTTTTCCTTTGATGTCGGGGTGTTTCTTATATCCTAACGGAGCATAAGCCCCATAATACGCACCCTCTGCAAATTTTGTCTTAAATGCCGATTTCACTTTACGGCTTGTATCTCTTGCCACCCATTCATTAATGATATTTTTAAATGGTGCAATCTCACTTTCGCCTTTTTCGCTGTCTACACCGTCGTCAATCGCTATGTAACGGACATTATGGCTGGGAAAATACAATTCTGTATATTGTCCTGTCATAATATAATTTCTGCCAAGTCGGGAAAGGTCTTTCGTTACAACACAGTTGATTTTTCCTGCCTCTATATCTTCAATCATTCTCTGGAAACTCGGTCTTTCAAAATTTGTTCCCGACCAGCCGTCATCAATATATTCATCAATCACATTCAAATGATGTTCTTTTGCATATAGACGCAACATACTTCTTTGTGTGGTAATGCTGGAACTTTCGCCCTGTAATTCATCATCTCGGCTTAACCTAAGATAAAGTGCAGTATTGTAAATCTGTTGTTTCATTGTCAGTTATCCTCCTTTATAACTAACCCGTGTTTACAATACCTGCTTGCAAGTAAAGTATAACACGGGTACTTTTTGTCATTCAATCTATTTCTTACAACTGCACCGATTTTATGCGATTGTCTGCTTTGCTTTTTCCAGCATAACATCTGTCAGAAGTTCTCCCATTGTCTTTCCCTTTTCGGAAAAATGCTCTTTTATAACAATCTTTGTTTTTCCTCTGTTGCCAATGCCACGCTTATTATTTGTCTTTTCCTGCCTTGTTTTTACAATATCAGCAATAACACATACCCCCTTTCTGTAAAAATCTTTTCTAAGCAATTCAACGGCTTTTGTCATAGCCCACAGGAGTTCCACCTCTGCATAGTTCTTATGTAGCCGTACCCATTGCGTGCGACGCTCTGAACGCTCAAGCTGTGGCTGTACGGGAGTATCATTATCAGACAGGACAGGTCATGGCGATAAAAGAGAACAAATCTTTTACAGGAACACAAATAAGTTGTCGCTCGCTTTTGCAGGGGAAAGGTCATGGCGTATCTGTTTCAACGGCTCGCTGTCTGTCAAACGTATTGAACTGCTTTATTCAGTTGTCAAAGAACATGAAAGAAGAAAATCGTCTTTCCTATATACCGCGTTGGAAAAGAGCAGAAGCGTAACCAATCTTCAAAACTTTTCTCTTTTCCTGCACCATATAGGGAAAGAAAGTGTCATTCTGCTAAGTTGGTGATGAAAAAATCTGATTTTCTTTTCACACCCTAACTACCCATGCAACACTATTACTACCAACTATGGAATGAAAGATTTTCTTTGCTCCATATAGGGAATGGAAACTACGGATTGTTAAGTTGAAATTGAAAATCGTTTCTTCTTTCACATCATATAGGGACAGCAACCACCGATTTAATGACCTGTTTTCAAAAAAAGTCAGATTTCCTTTCCTTGCACCATATCTGTACGCAAGTAACCGTTTTGTTGCAGATTTTTTGAAGAAATTAAAAAATACCGTCATTCCCTTGTGGAACAGCGGTATCTTTCTCAATCATATCTGCTATGTCTGTTGTCATTTGTTTAATTTTTAATTCCTGCTTTTCTGTTAGTCTTGTATGTCTGTCGATTTCTTCCAGATAATTTGCTCCTGTTTTCTTTTCAATCTCTTTTATCATCAATAAAGAGGGCATGACCTGTCTTTCTAACCAGCGTTTTGTTTTCTCCATATTGACAGCAACAGGCGTCATAATAAACGGAAGTGAGGTCGTTACATTATCTAAAAATATATCCCATAAAATATAATCGGGAAAATCTATCTGTGTGAGGATAAGGCTTGCTATGGTCTGTTCGGGATTTCTTGTAAAAACAAGTTGTTCTATCGTTTGTTCTGCTTTTCCATTTTTTAAACGAATTTCAAAGCGGTTCTTAATGTTTGTTTTTATACCTTTGCTTTTTTGTTCCTTTTCTTTTTCATACAGGCAAAAGTAGATGGAACTATTCTTTGAACCGATATAAAAGGTTTTTGCAGTATCTCCATGTGTACCCGATAATTTCCCGCTGTCTACTGCTTCATGGGTTCTTGAACGTTTCCATACCTTGTTGGCATAATAGCGTTCCCTTAGAATTTCTATATCCAGCAGTCCGCCCATATCATTGACCGCTAAATCTATGCGTTTAAAAACACCTTGATAATCTATACAACATCTTAAAAAGTAATACCAGTCTATCCCTCTTGCCTGTAAAACATATTCCAAGTTCCGACACCCCATACCTCTTAATTCCAATAAAACACCCATAGAACTATCTTTAGAAGCATTTACACTAATATCCCCATAGACATACTGAGTATTCCATGGTGGCGGAGCCACCCAATCCATGAAAATAGAGCCACCGAATCCATTTGGACAGAGCCATGCAATCCATTGCTCAGAGCCACTAAATCCACGAAGAGAGCCACTTCAACTTATTGAAATGACTCTCTTTTTTATTATTTGATTTTTGAATAATCCTCCCGAAGAGATCTGCCCTTTAAAAGAATTGTATATGATGAGTTTCTAATACGATCTAGAATGGCGTCAGCGAGTGGACCATTACCTAATTTGCCTAGCCATCCTTCAGGTGCCCATTGACTGCAGTAGATTGTTGATTTATTATCAGTTCTTGATTGTATCACTTCAAATAAATCGTTTCGTTCACCTTCACTGATGTTTGTTAATAAGAATTCATCTAGAATTAATAAATCAACTTTGGAAAGTTTCTTCATATATTTTTTGTAATGCCCTTGAATCTTTGCTTCTTCAATTTCCTGAAACAAGTCTGGCAAACGAATATATTGAACTTTGTATCTTTCCATACAGGCATTAACTCCAAAAGCGTTTGAAATCCAAGTCTTTCCTGACCCAGATGCACCAATCAAAATAATATTTAGTTTCTGCTGGATATATTCATTTGTACTCAGTTCTTCTATCAAGCCTCTATTGATTTCACGGTCAGGTTTATAATTGATATTCTGTAGATTGGCGTTTGAATCATAGAAGTTGGCGTTTTTGATGTAGCGCTTAACTGTGTGATTGATTTGCGAATCATATTCTTTGATGACCATGGCTTCCAATCTTTCTTCAAAAGTCATATTTTGTGTATCCGTATTTTCTGACTGATCCTTATATTCTTCAGCCATGATAGGCAATCTCATTTCTCTTAATTTTTCATATACTTCTTGATTCATTACTTTTTACCCCCATAATATTCAGTTCCACGAGTGAATGCATACGTAGTATCTTCTTTATTTATTGTATTTTCAGGTTCCTGTTTTGCTTCATCTTGACCTGATTCTAGAATCAACTTAATATTCTTATAGGTAGGATTAGATAAGCGGGAAAGCGCCAACTTACATGCATTTTCTAATCTTGCCTGTGAATATTTATCAGACAGTTTCAAAATAGATAAACATCCCTTGTAGGCTTGTTCTTCTACTTTGTAACGACTAAACATAAGATTGATCAGTTCAACAGTAGAAGGTCCAATTGTTGCAGCCCAATTCATAAAGCGTTCTTTATTCCACTGGAACAATTGGTGGTTCTTTGGCATATGTGCCTCATTAGTAGAATATTGATTACGATGACCATATAAGCGTTTATGTTGGCAGATCTGGTTCTTTTTATAATACACAGTGACAGTGTCTTTTGTTAGTTTTACTTCCACTCGTTTTCCAACATATTCATAAGGAGTTGAATAGTTCATTTTTTCTACCTGAATATGATAGTTCATTTGGACTGTTGCCATTTTCCATTCACTCAATTCAAACGGATGTTCTGGCAAAGGATTCATAAAATCTTTTTCTTCATCCATATATACAGATTTTCTTGAGCCTTCACGCTTTTGGAATTCTTCATTATTTAATTTGTTCAATTCAATATAGATAGCTTTATTCAAAGATTCAAAAGTGAAGAAAGTTCGGTTACGTAACTTACCAATTATTGTTGTAGCCACACTGAATACCGATCCTTCTGCTGCACTTTTATCTCTTGGTTTTTTAACGCGTGCAGGAATAATAGCCATTCCATAATAATCTGCCATTTCCTGGTAGGACTTATTTAAAACGGGATCTTCATATTTCTTGTGTTCTATAACACCTGTTTTAAGATTATCTGGAACAAGAATACGTGATACACCACCAAAATATTCAAATGCGTGGATATGACAATTGATCCAATTTTTAGAATCCATATGAGGGCAAGCCTCCACATAACAGTACATACTGAATGGCAGCACAGCTACAAACATATAAGCAGTGACATCCTGGTTCAATGAGCGATCATGAACCTTCATTGTCTTACCATCCCAGTCAACCATTATCCTATCCCCAGGCTTATGTGTGATATGCATCGTAAGCTTGTTCTTTTTTACATAGCTCGAGTAATTGTTACAAAATGCACTGTACTTTAGATATACCTTATGCGTACTTTTACATTGATCCACATATTCTTTCCAAAGCATTTTTAAACTGACTCCAACCTTCAAAAGCTCCTTATGCACATATGCATAGTCAGGCTGTTCATAAGAAACATCTATTCCATTTAATGGAAAAAGAAGTTCATTGATTTGGGATTCGCTTAAATTGTAAGCAATGTTCCAATAGACACCAGCAGCATCTGCTGCATCAAATACATCACGAACCGTATTTCGTGACACTTTCAGCATTCTAGCGATTTCACGCTGAGAATGATTCTCAAACCTAAGTTCAAGAATTCGTTTTAAATCTCGCATAAAAAAACACCTCCAATTCGCAAGATCTGTAGAACTTAATATTCTACAAATACATCTTACAACTGAAGGTGTATAAATGGCTCTGATTAATAGATTGGGTGGCTCTACATGATGGAACGGGTGGCTCTCAGTGCTGGACGGTGTGGCTCTGAATGCGTGGAATACTCAACATACTGTTCTTCATAGCCATACATTCCGTAATCTTCATGGATAAAATATTCGCTCTTCATTGCCAGTACATTTTTTATAATTTCCAATGCGTCTGTGGTGAGAAAACGAACACGCAGGTAGTCAATCGTTAAAGTGAAAGGCTGAGTACAATTACAATAATCAAGATAATGTAGAAGTATATGTTTCATTTCTTTACTGGCTTTTGTTTTTCCGTTTTCAATTTCATTTAAGTTCTGCCTGCTGATTTGCAATTCCTGTGCCAGTCGTGATTGCGAATAATCACAGTCTTTTCTCTTTTGCTTTAATGTTTGTAAGCGCAAAATATTGCTACGCTGCCCATGAATCACGCTTGCACCAAAATGATAGATGCAAGCGTTTTGCTCTATGTTTAGTTTTGACAGTTCGCTTTCGCAGTCTCGCTCCATGGGGCAAGCTGTTCCAACTGTTCATCTGACATTTTAGCGTCTGGCCGCTGTGATAAGAGATATGTCAGATATTTGTAGGTATTCAGGTCATTCGCTTTTGCCATCTCAACCATTGTATACACAATAGCGCTAGAGGCAGCTCCCTTCGGGCTGGCACTGAACAGCCAGTTTTTCCGGCCAACAGTGAATGGTCTGATTGCATTCTCGCTAAGATTATTGGATAAACTGCAATGACCGTCTTCCAGATAGGTCATCAGGGTGTCTTTCCGATTTTGGGCATAGTTCACCGCTTTCGCCAAACGGGTTCCCTTGTTTGGACGCTGTTGATCCAGCCAATTCCAGAATGCCTCCAGTATCGGCTTCTCCTTTTCAAGACGGAACTGTTTTCTCTGCTCCGCAGTATGATTTTTTGCTTTTGAGTACCGCTCACAATCAAACAGCTTGGAGCAGAACTGTACTCCCTGCACTGCCGGAAGGCTGTAATCATACTCTTTCCCTTTCGGTATGGCATCTGTGAAGTAACGTCTCACATGTGCCCAGCAAGAGCATCGTTTGATATCCGGCAGATTGTTATAACCCTGGTATCCATCAGTCTCCAGATATCCGCTGAACCCCTGTAGGAAAGATGCCGCATGGAACTTTGCCCTTGTCTCTGTGTAATGATAGAGCAGGATCGGCGGAAGCCCATCTTCTCCACTGCGGAAGAGCCACATCCAGGAATCTGTTTCAGGATTGCGCTCCGGCTCATTCAGTACCTGAACCCGGGTTTCATCTGCCATCAGATATTTACGCATCCGTAACTGACGGTGAAAATAATCATAAACATGACAGAGGTAATTCTCGGCACAGTAAATGATCCAGTTAGCAAGCGTAGCCCGGCTTAATGGGACACCCAGCTGCTTCCATTCCGATTCCTGCCGGTTTAATGGCAGACCATTCTGGTACTTCTGGTGCATTGCCCATCCTACAACGGATTCCGATGCATAACTTTCTGGGATCAATGGTTCCTGGACAGGCGCTTTGACAAATGTCTGATCATCTGGGTGTTCCTCTGATATGGCACATTCCGGGCATTTATAGGTTTCACGATAGATATTTACTACTTTTCCTTTGGCAGGGGTAAAGCGAAATTCATGGCGGACGAATTCTTTCCCAATACATTCCATCTGCGTTCCGCAGGTTGGACAGTTTCGCTCCTCCTCCGGAAGAGAAATGATCTCGTCGCAGGAAGGAACATTTTTAAAGAGATCTGCATGTGTCCGTCGTGCTTTTCGCTTATGTTCCGGAACAGTGATGTCATCAGGAAGTTCCTGTTTCCATGTCGGATCTGCTTCCTGCTCGGCTTCATCAAAAAGATTCAGCTGACCATCGATATCTTTCCGTTTTTCACTGGAAGTACCAAAAAGCTTCTTCGTGAGATATTCAATCTGCTGACGAAGGTTTTCTTTTTCCAGACGGTCTGCTTCCAATGTTTTTTGTAAAGACTGAATCAGTTCTGTCTGTGTGGAAATCGTCTTATTCAGTTGGTTGATCAGGTCCTTGTACGCGAGGATTTTTGAATCTTTTGAATTACCAGCCATATGTTTTCTGCTCCTTTTTCACTGCTCTTATTATACCATAAAAAGCAATGAAAAAGAAGCAGAAAACCCAGCATTTACAAGGGATTTCAGACATGATATAGGGTGAGAACCCCCTCCGTTTCTGTTGGTTGGCATAGATGTTTTACGCGATCATTCCGTAGGTTTGAATGCCTTTGGTTGTTCGATTTCAAGCCCGGACATGAGCCAGTCGAATTGCTGCCAGGTCAATTGTTTTACTTCCAACTGATTTCTGGGCCAGCGGAATCTTCCCTGGACTTCCATACGTTTATACAGCAGCACAAATCCGTCAGATTCCCAGAGCAAAGCTTTGATCCTGTCACAACGTTTTCCACAGAAAAGATACAGGGCACTTCGCCTTGGATCCATATGGAGTTGATCCTCTACAATAGCACACAGCCCGTCAATGGATTTCCGCATATCCGTTCTGCCTGTTACGATATAGATTTCATCGGCGGCTGTGATATCCCCTAACATTCCAACTCCTTCACAATGCGAAGCGTTTGAGCCAGAAGCTGAGGATCTGTTCCATTTGGTATTGTTAGATGAAAGCTTCCTACAGACAGCTTCATTGGCTCTGCTACGGAAAGGTTATTTCTTTCCGTAGCTACCGGAATCACATTTAATGGCTGTTCATATTGGAGCGGGTCAGTATCATGAAAATCCACTCTGACAACTTCCTGGTTTTCCGGTGCACGATAGCTGCGTCCGGTTGACGCTGGCAAATCCACACAACCTTTCTGACGCAGCCTTTTTACCCAGTTGTAAAAAGTTCCCGGTTTGATGTCGTGTTCCACACACCATTGATGATCTGTCAATCCACTTTGACGGCATTCCATGATGAGACGGTATTGTTCTTCGGCAGGTATTCTTTTGCTTCTCATGAGCACACCTCCATAAATCGGATAGAGTAAAATGCTCGCATCTATCATTTCTGGCAAGAGAAGATAAAGTGAAATGCTTGCATTTTCTAATGATTATTATGGAATGATTTTTAGGGCAACACAATCCGTCGAATTATTTTGCGCTTACTAATGTTTCAATAAATTTCATATCATTCATGCTTTATTCCTCCAATCAAAAAAGGCATATACTCATAGAAGCATACGCCTTGTATCTTATCATTATTTGCTATTGATATGCTGTTTTAGACCTGTCGGATCGAAAAAATAGGATGTGAAGTGAAATAAGTTCTTATAACCTTGTAAATCGTTGCATATCAGCAGTTTTGTATTTGTTTTTGCTCTTGTCTTTTGTAATAGTACCCCCCTGTTAGATAACGAGGGCTTAATCTTCGCTCGCCACAGGCTCGCTCACAGACGAAGTGAACCAGCCACTTGCAAGACATGGCAGAAAAATCTGAAAGATTTCCCTGCCACCGTGTCTGGATCACTCCGTCTGCCTAACTAATAATATAGTATTATGTAAAAATGTCATTTTATTTAGGTACATCTACCGAATAGCTTAAACAGTCACCTCTTTTGTTACTTTGTAAGTCATTGTAATACCATAGATACATGACTCTGTCATATACATTGATTTCAATTACACCGTCCGGTTTTTGTCCTTCTACTTCCAATGAATAGATTTCTTTATCATGTGCATAGCCGTAAACAAAACGCTTGCTTGGATAATCGGGGTTTAAGTCTTGTTGGAAATCACTTAATTTCAAAGAAGAGTGAATAAGCTCTGTAATATCATCTAACAAAATTCTATCTCGTTTCGTTGTAACCGGTGTAGCATTTATAAATGCGTATTGTGTATGCCCATTCTGTATCTGCTTTTTACAACGAGCCATTACTAAGCCTTGAATATCATCGTTATCATTTCCAGCCCGATAGAAAATCGTATCATATTTTTTGCCTTGCCATATATGCAAGGTTTCATCAACATGATTAAGAAAATCAGCAGGAACCGAAAGTTCCTCATTTTCAGCATTCAAAGTGGAAAGTTGAATAGCTTCTTCAATCGTGTCATAATATACAAGCTTGGCATTATT
>OKSM01000831.1_pt1 | contig 10283 bp, 9 predicted proteins | sample 1606281 | NCBI WGS metagenome assembly OKSM01 (sample SAMEA3879549, study PRJEB24766) | human gut metagenome | biome: human-associated habitat; feature: feces | place: USA | collected 1985/1987
ATGTTTTATTTACACATCTCCGCAATATCATAAATCAGTTTTTTGGAATCTTCCCATCCAAGGCAAGGATCTGTGATAGATTTTCCATAAATATGGTCGTGGATCTTCTGAGATCCTTCTTCAATATAACTCTCAATCATCACACCTTTTACCATGTTATGGATGTCTTGCGATAACTGACGGTTATGCATAACTTCCTTAACAATACGGATCTGTTCTTTGAACTGCTTGCCGGAATTGGAGTGGTTTGCATCAATAATGGCAGCCGGGTTTACAAGATCCATTTTGGCATACATATCACAGAGACGGATCAGATCTTCATAATGATAGTTCTGCGTGCTGTTTCCGTGTTTGCTTACGGCGCCGCGGAGTACAACGTGGGTTAATGGATTTCCGGTTGTCTCCACTTCATAGCCACGGTAAACAAAATGGTGTGGATGCTGGGCGGCATAAACAGAGTTTAACATAACGGAAAAGTCACCGCTGGTTGGATTTTTCATACCGGATGCAACATCAAAACCGCTGACGGTAAGACGGTGCTGCTGATCTTCAACAGAACGTGCACCGATCGCAACGTAGGAGAGCAGGTCTTCTACATATCCCCAGTTTTCCGGGTAAAGCATTTCATCGGCACAGGTAAGCCCGGTTTCTTCGATGGCTCTTGCGTGGAGCTTGCGGATGGCAATCAGGCCTTCCAGAAGATCCGGCTGTTTCTCAGGGTCCGGCTGGTGGAGCATGCCCTTGTAGCCCGAGCCGTTGGTGCGCGGCTTGTTCGTGTAGATGCGCGGGACGATCAGGATCTTATCCTTGACCTTTTCCTGCAGGGGGACGAGGCGGCAGACATAGTCCATCACGCTGTCCTCGCGGTCGGCAGAGCAGGGGCCGATGATGAGCATCAGGCGGCTGTCACGCCCGTCGAGGATCGCGCGCATCTCTTCCACGCGCGCCTCACGCACCTTGGCGACCTCTTCCGTAACGGGGAACTCTTTTTTAATGTCCATCGGGATGGGCAGTTTACGGATGAATTTTGCATTTTGCTGCATAATGAATACTCCTTGTCAATAATTGACCGATATTGTCTATTATTCTACAGCGTTCCCAGCGGTTCTGCAAGCGCGATTTCATGGCGGACTGTATAAAGATTCGAAAACGGCACGTGCAAATTCTATCGAATCTCGAAAACGGCGGTCAATTCCGCCCGAGCCGCTTCCAACGGCTGTGCAGCCGTGCTCCTTATTTCCTTTTTTGTTGCCGTGAACCTCATTCGTATAAACGCAGATGCGTTTCATGCCGGTACAGTGCATCAATTTCCCGTTTGGTTTTATTTTCCTCTTTCACACATTTTGAGCGTTTTCTAAACTTTTTATTGATATTTATGTATTTTAAACAGTCAAACCATCCATTTTCATAACATTTTTATCGGTTGAAATGTGGAAATTATCTCATTTGACTGAATTTAACAACTCCTTTTCGCGATTCCGGATTAGACTGCTGGTAGAAAGGGTACGCGTCAGATCGGTGTGTGGCTGCCGTGCGCCGAACCGGACACATAAAAGGGGGAATCATTATGCTGACGATCGAGGCAAGTGAGGCGCTGCCGCTGCTGCTGTTCATCAGCATCGGCGCGATGATCGCGGCGGTCATGCTGGGCTTTGACCTCAAGGACGCGGCCTCCATCGGCATCATCGGCGCGGCGGACGGCCCGACGTCGATCCTTGTTTCACAGGTCTTACACTCTAATTATATCGGCCCCATCGCTGTCGCGGCGTACTCGTACATGGCGCTCGTGCCGATCATCCAGCCGTTCGCCATCAAGCTCGTGACCACCAAGAAAGAGCGCGCGATGCACATGCCCTACAACCCCAAGCATGTCTCCCGTTCGCTGCGCATCTGCTTCCCCATCATGGTCACGATCATCGCGGGCTTCATCGCGCCGATGTCCGTCTCGCTCGTGGGCTTTCTGATGTTCGGCAACCTGCTGCGTGAGTGCGGCTGCTTGGAGCGTCTTTCCCAGACGGCGCAGAACGATTTGGCGAACCTCATCACGCTGCTTCTCGGCATCACGATCTCGTTTTCGATGCAGGCCGACCAGTTCGTCAATCTCAACACGCTCATCATCATGGCACTGGGCCTTATCGCCTTCGTCTTTGACTCCATCGCGGGCGTGATGTTTGCAAAGTCTTGTCCGCACTGCTGTGGCTGAGAAATAAACTTGGCATGATAGCTCCTTTCTTAGTATGCCGATTTGAATATCTTTATTTTCGATGGTTTCATTTTTCTTGACATTCCCTCCGACAATTTGTACTCTTGATTCGTATTATGATTACGGGGGGGAGGCGGAGCCATGCAGGGAGATTTTGAAGCGTTTTATCTGCGGCACTTCAAGGCCATTTACCGCGTCTGCTATGCCTTTATGAAAAACGCGCAGGACGCCGAGGACTGCACGGAGGACACCTTCGTCAGGGCGATGACGAGCGACGTCTCCTTTGAAAACGAGCGGCATGAGCGCTCGTGGCTCACGACGACCGCCATGAATATTTGCAAGGACAAGCTCAAGCACTGGTGGCGGCAGAAGGTGTCACCCATCGACGAAGAGGCCGAGCAGACCGACGCGGAGCCGGACGAAAAGCGCGAGGTCGTGGAGGCCGTCATGGCGCTGCCGGTCAAATACAAGGAAGTCGTCTGGCTGCACTATTACGAGGGCTACCAGACCGATGAGATCGCGGCGATGCTCTGCAGGCCGCCGTCGACGGTGCGAAACCAACTGCGCGACGCCCGCGCAAAACTGAAGCTCACATTGGGAGGTGAGGACGCATGAACGAAAACGAAGTGAAGACCGCTTTCGACAGGATCGAGCCGGAGAGCGGCGCACAGGAGCGGATGTACGCTAACATCCTGAAAAAAGCGGCGGCACAGAAAGCGGCGGCTCCCGAGGAGAAAACCGACGCGCCCGCGGCAGAAAACGATGCGTCCGCAACAGTCGTTTCCCTCCCCGTCCGCCGTCCGACACCGATGTGGAAGCGCTGCAGCGCGATGGCCGCGTGCCTTGCGCTGGTGGTGACGGTCACGCTCGGCTTTTTGTCACCGTTTTTAAGTCGCGACAGCGAAGCGAACGAACCGCCGGTCATGGTCGGCTCGCCGTTTGAGGATGTGCAGAGCGCAGAGGATTTTGAACCGCTCGGCTTTTCCATCGACGCACCGGAGGGCGCGGAAGATGTCACCTACTGCATTTATGACGGCGCCATCGCCCGCGTGGACTTCACGCTGAGCCGTCACGACTACACCTACGAGGCCGCTAAGCTGGACGGCAACTTCTCCCGCGCGGATGGCGAAGCCATCGGCAGTGTGTCGCTGAACGCGGAGTACGACGCGACGCTCGACCGTCTCTCGCCCGACGTCTGGCGTGCGCATTGGAGCAAGGACGGTGTCAGCTATTACCTGACGAATTTCGACGGCGCGGAGGAATCGGCCATCACCGGCGTCGCCGATACGCTGATGGAAAGCAACTGAATCATTTGAAATTCGGAGAGTTTTCACTCTCCGAATTTTTTTATTTTTCGTCCGACATTTCGCGCCGTTCCCTCGTATAGATGTATGGACAGGCAAGAGAGTGGCATTTCCGGAGACGCCACGCCGTCGTCCATAAAATGAATTTTGAACTACAAAGGAGCAAATAGAGATGAAACGCATTCTGACTTTTTTCTTGGCACTCACGATGGTGCTGTCTCTGGCCGCCTGCGGCGGAAAGGCCGATGACAATAAGGGCAAGACAGAGGTGACCATGACTGCACAAGAGATTATGGACACGTTGAAAGAAAAGCTGGGTGACAGTTTTGGATGCGACGTCGCTGAAACCGAAGATAACATAAGCGGTTATTGGGGACTGGATATGGAGCAAGTGGAAAGCTGGGCATCTATGAGCAATTCCAATTCCGCAGTCGATTCCAGTTACGCTGTTATTGTTAAAGCTAAGGACGGCTACGCACAGGATGCTGCCGCACTTTTGCAGACTGGCTATGAGCAAATTCTCAGCTACTCCCGGATGTACAACATGGATTTGCAGAAGGTCTTGCAGGCTCGCTTGTTCGTGAACGGCAACTATGTGGCGCTGCTGATCCTCGGTGCGCAAGGTGACTGGGAGGCCAGTGATGAGGTGCAGGCTAAATTTGCTGCTGAGGAGGCTGCCAAGGTGGACGAAGTATGGAGAGGTATTTTTGGTTCTGCTGACAACGGTATTACGATCCCGGAGGAGGACGGCAGCAACAACGGTGGCTTTTTTGATATGACCGACGATGAAGGTAACAACGATCCGGTGCTTGGCGGCTAACTATGGTTTTCTCCAGCCTGACATTTTTACAATGCTTTCTGCCGTTGTGTCTGCTGGCGTATTTCCTTGTCCCACAGAAATGGCGCAACGGTACACTGTTTCTGTTCAGCCTGTTGTTTTACGCATGGGGTGAGCCGGTCTATGTGGTGTTGATGCTGTTTTCCACCGCATTGGACTACACCTGCGGACAGATGGTAGAGCGGCACCGGGGACAGCGGGGAGCAAAGATCGCGCTGTTGATATCACTCTGTGTCAATTTGGGACTGCTGGGCGTGTTCAAGTACAGCGGCTTTTTCATCGGCGCAGTCAATTCTCTGTTCGGCACGGCCATTTCCCAGCCGAACCTGCCGCTGCCCATCGGCATCAGCTTCTACACGTTCCAGACCATGAGTTACACCATTGATGTCTATCGTGGGGAAGCGAAAGCGCAGAAGAATATCATCAATTTTGGCGCGTATGTAACATTATTCCCTCAGTTGATTGCGGGCCCCATCGTCCGCTATCAGACGGTAGCGGACGAGCTGGAGCACCGGGATTGCACCGCTGACCTCTTTGCCGAGGGAGTGAAGCGCTTCGCCTGCGGCATCGGGAAAAAGGTACTGCTGGCAAATAACATCGGTCTTTTGTGGGAGGCAGCATCCGCGCAGGCTGCTCCCACGGTGCTGACGGCATGGCTGGGTGTCATCGCCTACGGTTTCCAGATCTATTTCGACTTTTCCGGCTATTCCGACATGGCCATCGGCCTTGGACGGATGCTGGGGTTCCGCTTTTTGGAGAACTTCAACTATCCGTTTCTGGCCGACAGTATTACCGATTTCTGGCGGCGCTGGCATATCTCCATGGGGACGTGGTTCCGGGATTATGTCTATATCCCGCTGGGAGGCAACAAGGGCGGCCTTGCAAAGCAGCTCAGCAATATTGCTATCGTCTGGCTGCTGACGGGCTTCTGGCACGGGGCAAGCTGGAACTTTGTTCTATGGGGCGTGTATTTTGGCGTGCTGCTGGTGCTGGAAAAGCTGTTCCTATTGCGCTGGCTCAAAAGGCTGCCCGCCGTATTGCGGCATATCTACGCGCTGGTGCTGGTAACGATCAGCTGGACACTCTTTGCGTTCACAGAGATCAGCAAAGGAGCTGCGTGGTGCAAGGCCATGCTCTCCGGCGTGCTGTTTGACAGCAGTAGTCTGTATTTGCTGCTGACTTATGGGCCGATGTTGGCAATCTGTGCTTTGGCAGCCACACCGCTGGGAAAACGCTTTTATGAAAAGCTCGGCACACGGCTGGGGCAGCGGGCGCTGACCGTGGTTGACTGCGGCGGCCTTGCCTGTGTGCTGGTGATGGCTGCGGCCTATCTTGTCAGCGGCAGCTATAATCCGTTCCTGTACTTCCGATTCTGAGGTGAGAAAAATGCGAAATAAAATCATTACCTCTTTTTTCTGCCTGCTGCTGGCGGTTTCTACTCTTGCCGGATTGCTGATGCCGGATCGCTATTACTCCGAAAGAGAAAAGCGCACTTTGACGCAAAAGCCCAAATTTACTGTTGCCGACTTTATCTCCGGCAAGTTTAGTGACAATTTAGAAAGCTACCTCACCGATCAAGTTCCCCTGCGGGATGGCTGGGTCACGATGAAAACCTACATGGAACTGGCCATCGGTAAACGGGAAAGCGGCGGTGTCTATATCTGCAAGGATAAGTATCTGATGGACAAGTTTACATCTTATAGTAAAAAGCAGCTTGCCGCCAACGCAGCTGCCCTTGCTGATTTACAGGAAAAACTGGCAACAGAGGGCGTTTCTATGAATACGATCCTTGTCCCTATGGCGGCACAAGTGCTGACGGATAAACTCCCTGCCTGTGCGCCCGTGGCGGACTACGCCGCTATTCTGCAAGTGCTGACCGATGCGGGCATTGACACAACAGACGTGCTTTTTGCTCTCGCCGCTCATAGCAGCGAGAACATCTACTACCGTACCGATCACCATTGGACGAGCCTTGGGGCCTACTATGCCTATTGTGCGTGGCACGGTATTGAGCCTACGGCGGGCGAGTGGACGCAGGAAGTTCTCTGCGATGATTTCTACGGTACAACTTGGAATAAAGTCCCGCTGCCCTCTGTCCCCGCCGAGGAGATCACCGCATGGTATAAGCGCATAAATAGAAGTGTGTCCTACAACAACGGTCAGTATGAGACGGACAGCATCTACGAGCGGAAACACCTGTCCGGCAGCGACCAATACGCCGTGTTTCTGAACTCCAACCAGGCACAGACCGTCATTGAGGGCAGCAGAAAGAGCGGCAAGCTCCTGCTTATTAAAGACTCCTACGGCAACACCTTTTCCCAATTCCCCGTGGAGGACTATGCGGAAGTTCATGTCCTCGACCTCCGCTTTTTCAAGGGCGATGTGACGGAATACGCCAAAGAGAACGACATCACCGACGCGCTGGTGCTGTACGGCGTGCAGAATTTCGTGAAGGATACAAACCTGCGGTTCTGACCCAAGTAAGCCTACCGGTTTTAACGGCATAATCGATAAACCGTTCTCTACTTTGGACGCCTCCACCGGATCACCGCACCCCCGCCAATAACATGAAATAACACCCGCTGTTCGGCAAGAGGTTTTCGGACAGCGGGTGTTATTTTTTTGGTGTATCCTGACGTTACTTTTATTAAAACAGCATCCTGCCGTTCTCTTTTGCTTTTCAAAAGGGGCGTTTCGGACTTGCCTCGCGGCAAGCGATCCGGAGCGTTCCTTTGTGCTTAAATTCGGAACAAAGTTTTCTGTTCGGAACGTTAATTCCACACTTCTCCCGTCATCCTCGAAATATTGTATTTTCGGAATGAAATGCACTTGAAATAATTGTTAATTATTCCGAAATTGTGGAATTATATTGACACCAGTTCGACAAAATGCTATCTTTTTCTTATGGATCGGACCTGTTATTCGCGATATACAGGACGATTTGTTCCGAATATCTTGAGGGAGGAAAAACATGGTTGCAATTCTTACCGATTTTGCGATTGCCGGCGCATTGATTCTGGTCAGCCAGATGCTCCGCGCAAAGATCAAATTTCTTCAGTCTTTCTTCATCCCCGCATCTCTTCTGGCAGGTCTGATCGCCCTGATCCTCGGCAATCAGGTCTTAGGCGTTCTCAACTTCTCCGATTATTCCGGCGACTACACCTGGACTCTGGTCGTCATGTCCTTCGTTGCTGTCGGCCTTCCCGGTATCAAGTTTACCAAGGCCTCCGGCGAGCGCATTGGCAGCTACTTCTTCTATAAGCTGGGCACCTGGGCGCTGCAGTTCAGCCTTCCCGTCATTCTCTGCTGCCTGGTTCTCTCCAAAATCAATATGGGCGTCAATGACGGCTTCGGTCTGTTGATGGCTGCCGGCTTCATGGGCGGCCATGGAACGGCGGCAGCGGTCGGCGCAACGTTTGCAAAGCTTGGCTTCCCCGAAGCGAGTGACATCGCGATGACCTTTGCAACGGCAGGCATCCTTGCCGGCGTGTTCGGCGGCCTTGCTTTCATCAAGTGGGCCACCAAAAAGGGTTACACCCAGTACGTCCACGATATCAAAAACATCTCTGACGACCTGCGCACCGGTATGGTTAAGCGTGAAAACCGCGAGATCTTCGGTACCAACACCATCTCTCCCATTTCCCTTGACCCGCTTTGCTGGCACTTCGCCATCATGCTCATCCCCACAGTCCTCGGCATCTGGTTCTGCGACTGGTTCGGCGGCAAGACTGGCGTGTTCCTGCCGGAATATGCCATTGGCTTTCTGATCGCGCTGGCACTCTCCCCGCTGCTTAAAAAGAGCGGTATGGAGGAATACATCGACTTCCGCATCACGGACCGCATCTCTGCCTGCTGCACAGACTTCATCGTCTTCTTCGGCGTTGCCAAGATCAAGCTTTCCGTCGTCATTGAGTACGCGGTGCCTCTGGTCATCATGCTCGCCCTCGGCGGTGTGATCGTCTTCCTGACCGTCTACTACTTCGGCCCGCGCATGAACAAGGACAGCTGGTTTGAGCGTTCCATCTTTGTTTACGGCTACTCCACCGGCGTGTTTGCTATCGGCATGCTGCTTCTCCGCATCGTTGACCCGAATGGTGAATCCGCTACGCTGCCCGACACCGGCTTTGCCGAATCCATCCAGACGCTCAACGAGCTTTTCGCCTGGTCGGTCGGCCCCTACATGATGATGTCCGGCAAGGGCCTGTGGTTCGGCCTCGGCATGCTCGCCGTGGTTGTCGTTTCCATTGCTGTCTCCAAGGCATTCAAGTGGTGGTACAATATCCCGCTTGATCAGCGCGGCGCGATCCACGACAGGCGCATCGATTGACCTCTTTACGATTGAAACACATTCTATTTACATATTGAAAACTCAAGAAAGAAGGATACATCCATGAATACCAAGATCGATTTTCTGTACCTCAGCCAGGATGATGTGGTCAAGGCTGGCGTGACCGATATGCATCACTGCATCGACACGATGGAGGAGATGTTCGGTCTGCTCGGTCAGGGCGACTATCTGATGGGCGATGTCAACCACAACTCCCACGGCATCGAGATCGTCCCGCCGCTCACTTCTCCGTTCCCCAACATGCCTGTCGCCGGTCCCGACCGCCGCTTCATGGCCATGCCCGCATACATCGGCGGCCGCTTCAACATGGCTGGCTGCAAGTGGTACGGCTCGAATCATGAGAACCTCAAAAAGGGTCTGCCCCGCTCTATCCTGATGGTCACGCTCAACGACCCCGACACCGGCGCGCCGAAGGCGTTCATGTCCGGCAACCTCATCAGCTCCATGCGCACCGGCGCCGTCCCCGGCGTTGGTGTCCGCTACCTTGCCAATCCAGACTCTGAGATCGTTGCCGTCGTCGGCTGCGGCGTCATCAACCGTGCTTGCCTTGCCGCCATCAAGGACGCCTGCCCCGGTCTCAAGCGCGTGCAGATCTACGACCTCTTCCCCGCCGCCGCGCAGAATCTCGTTGATTATGTCAACCGTACGTTCCCCGATATGGAGACCGCGATCTGCGACAGCATCGAGTCCGCCGTCAAGGATGCCGACATCGTCACCGTCGTGACCTCCGGCGCCGCCAAGCCCTTTATCGACGACAAGTGGCTCAAGCCCGGCGTTCTGCTCTCCCTGCCTGCCGAGATGCGCGTCCCGAAGGACTTCATGCTCTCCTGCCGCAAGGTCATCGACAACAAGGCCATGCACCAGCTCTGGAAGGAGTTTCAGAACTGCGAGGGCGATTTCCATGAGAATGTCGGCATCATCAGCAGCTACATGATCCAGTACATCGACGAGGGTCTGATGACTTGGGACGATGTGACCAACATCGGCGATATTATCGCCGGCAAGGCGCCCGGCCGCACCAGCCATGACGAGAGCATCCTCTTCTGCATGGGCGGCATGCCCGTCTCCGACGTTGCCTGGGGTACCGAAGTGTACAACAAGGCCCTTGAAATGGGGATCGGCACCAAGCTCAACCTCTGGGATGAGCCCTACAAGCTGTAAGTCATCACAATCGACCTTGCCTCTTCTAAAAAAAGCAGGAGCCTCGCGCTGTGCGCGGGGCTCCTGCCGGTAGAGGTGACAGAACATGTGACTGTATTTCATTGATTGCGAATGATCCCCTCGCTGATGATGTAGCGGTTGATCTCATTCATCTTCTGGACGGACAGCGGCGCAAGGCGCGTTCCGATCTCATTGATAAGCGCCTCGAGCACCATATAAAAGGGCAGCGATGTTGCGCGCGTACTCTCCGTGTGCGGCAGGACAAGCTGATAGGTCGCATACTCCAGTACAGGTGTATCCTCGCGGTCCGTGATCACGACCAGCGGGATGCCGCGCTCGTGGCAAAGCTCGGCTAAATGCACAGAGGTTGCCGTCACCGGCATGGAGGCAAACATCAGCGTGACCTCGCCCTGATGGGCATTGATGAGC
>OKSM01000832.1_pt1 | contig 10278 bp, 8 predicted proteins | sample 1606281 | NCBI WGS metagenome assembly OKSM01 (sample SAMEA3879549, study PRJEB24766) | human gut metagenome | biome: human-associated habitat; feature: feces | place: USA | collected 1985/1987
AGGGTGCGTCCAAGCTGTCTGCCGTGTGTTACCTTGCCGCAGATAAAATAAGCTTCTCCGAGCAGGGTTTCCGTCAGGCGCATATCACCCTTTTCCAGAGTTTCCCGCACATAGGTGGAGCTGATTTCCCTGCCTTCATACAAAAGCTTGTCAATGATTTTCACCGTCATGCCGCATTCCGGCGCCAGAATCCTTAAAAGCGCCGCATTGCCTTCCCCTCTTCGACCGAAAGAAAGGTCGCTGCCAGCCGCCACATAAACGGCATTGATGCGGTTGCAAAGCACATTTACCACAAAATCCCTTGGCGACATATCCGCCACCTTACGGTTTAAGGGGTACTCCACTAAAATATCAATTCCCAGACGTTCAAAGATTTCTCTCTTTTCCTCTCTGGTGGTGAGCTGTTTTTCCTTACCGTCACCGAAGAAAACAGCCGGTGAAGGGTCGAATGTGAATACGCATGCTTTTTTGCCGTTTTCCTTCTGCTTCAGGATTTCGTCAAGAAGCGCCCGGTGCCCGATGTGCACACCGTCAAATTTTCCGATTGCCACTGCTGTCTCATCATTAATATAAAAATCTGCTGTACCGGTAATGATTTCCATTGCTGTATTTCTCCATCCAAATCTTCAGATTGCTTTCACACTTACTGTATATGCATCATTGCTTTCACCATGCACACATCTATTACTTCCATCGTGTCCGCATCATCGCTTCCGTTGCAGACGCATCCATCACTTTAAGTCATTTTCCAGAAACATCTTTTTCGGTACGAAACGGCCTTCCTGCCGTTTCATGGTATAGACGCCGTAAAATCTGCCTGCCTCATCATAGACACGCACATCTTCACCGTCTCCAAAGCCGATTCTTTCCTTTATCTGCTGCGGATAAAAGGAATTACCGTTTTTGATATACTTTATAAATTCATCCGGGATATGCACCGGCGCCAGTTCCTCAAAGAAATGGTCCACAGGCACCACGACCTCGCCGACTCTTTCTTCATCCCGCAATTTTTCCAGCTCTGCCAGGGTGATGGCGCTCTCTTCTCTAAATACCCCCGCCTTGATGCGCTTTAAGCTTTTCATGGCGGCAAGGCATCCGCATTTTACGCCGATGTCATAACAGAGTGTCCGGATATAAGTACCCTTGGAGCAGGATACCCGGAAGGTCACCTCCGGCAGCTTCATGTCCAAAATGGTTATATCGTAAATGGTAACCTCTCTGGGCTGACGCTCCACTTCCTTACCGGCTCTCGCCAGTTCGTAAAGCTTTTTGCCGTTGACCTTTAATGCGGAATACATGGGGGGAATCTGGTCATAGTCCCCGATAAAAGAAAGAATGGCATTTCGTGCTTCTTCTTCCGTTACCGTGACGGGACATTCCTTTAGCACCTCTCCCGACAAATCCTGGGTATCCGTGGAGATACCAAGCTGCATCACCGCTTCGTATTCCTTGTCCCGGTCCGTCAGCATGTCGCAGAGCTTGGTGGCGCTGCCTAAGCACACCGGCAGTACACCGGTGGCATCCGGGTCAAGGGTGCCGGTATGTCCGATTTTTTTCTGTCTGAGTATTCCCCGCATCTTGGCTACCACATCATGGGAGGTAAAGCCTTTTTCCTTATAAATATTGATAATGCCGTTGTACAATGCTTTTTCCTCCCTTGTCAATTCCCATGTGTTCAGTCAGCCAGACTGCCTGCCGCACTTCTTTTATTCCTGCCTGTCTTAACCGGAATGCAATCCGTTTCTCACTTATATTACTGTCCCAACTGCAGCGCAATCTGCCCGGACAGGTTGTTGATTACATCATGCATGGTGCCGCGGATGGTGCATCCGGCTGCCCGTACATGTCCGCCGCCGCCGAAGAAGGATGCTACCTTTGCCACATCCACATATTCATCGGAACGCATGCTGACCTTGTATTCCATGTGTTCTTTTTCGTAGATAAAAATTGCGCAGTGCACACCGGCAATGTTTCTGAGTTGGTTGACAATGCCGTCCAGGTCGGAGGGTCTTGCTCCGTAAAATGCCATTTTTCCCTGATCCATGCAGCTGAAAATACACTGTCCGTCCATAAATCGGATGCTTTCAATCAGGGCTCTTCCCAGTACCTGGGTCTGCAGATAGGTCTTCTGGTAAAAGCTTTCCTCTATAATTTGTGCAAAAGGGAAGCCGTAGCCAATCAGTTCCGCGCCGATTTGCATGGTCTTCGGAGAGGTGTTGGTATACTGGAACACACCGGTGTCATGAATAATGCCGGTATAGATTGCCGTAGCAATCTCCGTATCCATATCCTCTTTGGGAATTAAGCCGTAAAGCACCTCTGCCGTCGAGCTGGCGTCGGGCACTACTAAATTCACGTCCCCGCAGCCGGGCACATTGCTGATATGATGGTCAATATGCACTTTTTTTGCCGCCTCACGGAAAAAATCTTCTGCGCCGCCCAGTCTCTCCGCATTGGTGTCCAGTGCAAAGAACACGTCAAAATGCTCTTCTTTCCGGTATTCCGTATCCGCTTCGGACAAATGAGGAAGATGGGTAAATCCATCGGGTATGCTCTCTAAATACCAGTGGATTTTTGCTCCCGGCATCTTCTTTTTCAAAAACAGATACAATGCCATGCCGGAGCCTATGGCATCTCCATCCGGTCTTACATGGGCACTGATACCGATGACCTTTGCCCCTCTGCATTCCTGTAATATATCCATACCTATCCCTTTTCCTTCTGTGTGTGCTGCCGCATCACGGTATTGCTCTCCCGTGTGCATTGTCACATCACGGTATTGCTTACTCTTCGCTCTCCGTGCTCTTTGCACTCTGCTCTTCCATGACCTCGTCGATTCTCCTGGACATATTGACACCGTACTCAATGGACTGGTCCATGATAAATGTAATTTCCGGTGTATTGCGCAGATTGATGGTCTTGGCAAGACGGTTACGGATGTAACCTTCTGCACTCTTTAAGCCTTTATAGGTATTTTCTCTCGCCTCTTCATCCCCAAGGACACTGATCCATGCCTTGCAGGTTTTAAGGTCGGGAGCCACTTCTACCGCAACGACGCTTGTAAGCGGACAAATCCGGGGATCTTTGATTTCTCCCCGGATAACTTCCGCCAAAACGCGCTGCACTTCCCCGTTAATACGGGTATTCTTCACGCTGTTTTTTCTCATATTGCTATATTCCCTTCATAATCTGCAAACTTTGGGCTTCTGCCCAATATTTGCAAAGTGAACTCTGTTCACTTGTGAAATTTATCTTCACACTATTACTGGCGCGGTACTTCAACCATGATGTAAGCTTCTACGATATCAAGCTCCTGCATCTTGTCGAAGCCGTCAAATACCAGACCACATTCGTAGCCTGCTTTTACTTCCTTTACATCATCCTTGAATCTCTTTAAGGATGCTAACTCGCCTTCGTAAATCTGCTCGCCGCCTCTGGTGATACGAACCTTGCAGCCTCTCTGGAAGACACCGTCCTGTACATAGGAACCGGCAATGTTGCCCACTGCGGATGCCTTGAAAATCTGACGTACTTCCGCATGGCCGATAACCTTTTCCTCAAATACGGGATCAAGCATACCCTTCATGGCTGCTTCGATATCCTCGATAGCCTGATAAATTACCTTATACAGACGGATATCCACGCCTTCTCTTTCGGCTGTTGCCTTTGCGGTTGCGTCAGGACGTACATTGAAGCCGATGATAATTGCGGAGGATGCGCTTGCCAGCATAACGTCGGATTCGTTGATGGCACCTACACCGCCATGGATGCATTTTACCACAACTTCTTCGTTGGAAAGCTTAAGCAGACTCTGCTTAACGGCTTCCACACTACCTTGAACGTCAGCCTTTACAATCAGGTTCAGTTCCTTTAAGTTACCTTCCTGAATTTGGGAGAACAGGTCATCCAGAGACATCTTGCTCTTGGTTTCTTCCAGCTTCTTCTCCTTGTTCTGCTCAAGATAGGTATCCGCAAAGGATTTCGCTGTTTTATCGTTGTCATGTGCCAGAAATACTTCACCGGCACTGGGTACATCGTTAAGACCCAAGATTTCCACAGGTGTGGAAGGTCCGGCTTCTTTTACTCTTCTGCCCTTGTCGTCAATCATGGCACGTACTTTACCATGGCTTGCGCCTGCGGAAATGAAGTCACCCACATGCAGGGTACCCTTCTGTACCAGAATGGTGGCAACGGGACCGCGTCCCTTATCCAGCTCGGCCTCGATGACAAGACCTCTTGCCTTTCTGTTAGGATTAGCTTTTAATTCCAGAATATCCGCGGTAAGCAGAATGGTTTCCAGCAGATCATCGATACCCTCACCGGATTTTGCGGATACAGGTACAAATTCTGTGGTTCCGCCCCAGTCTACCGGAATCAGTTCGTATTCGGTAAGCTCCTGCTTTACACGATCCACATTGGCATTGGGCTTATCAATCTTGTTGACTGCCACGATAATTTCAATGCCGGCTGCCTTGGCGTGGTTAATTGCCTCCACTGTCTGGGGCATAACGCCGTCGTCGGCCGCTACTACCAGAATGGCAATATCCGTTGCGTTGGCACCACGCATACGCATAGCGGTAAATGCTTCGTGTCCGGGTGTATCGAGGAAGGTAATCTTTCTGTTGTTGACAGATACGGTATAAGCGCCGATGTGCTGGGTAATACCGCCTGCTTCCCTGTCGGTAACGTTGGTCTTCCGGATGGCATCCAGGAGGGATGTTTTACCGTGGTCAACGTGACCCATAACACAGATAACGGGAGGACGGGAAACCAGATTTTCATCGTTTTCATCATCTTCCTTCAGCAGCTCTTCGATGACATCGACCTTGACTTCCTTTTCGCAGAGGATGTCATACTCCATGGCGATGTTTTCGGCTTCTTCATAGGAAATTTCCTGGTTTACGGTAACCATTTTGCCCTCTAAGAAGAGCTTCTTGATAATAGCGGAAGACTGCACCTTCATCTTGTCTGCCAGATCCTTGATGGTAATGGTTTCAGGCAGCACAATAACCTTAATGGCTTCTTCGGTTGCTTCTTCCTTCTTCTTTTCCGGTTTGATAAATCTGCCGGGCTTGTTCTTTAACGGTTCCTCTTCTTCATACATGAAGTCCTTGCGGGAGCGTTTATCCTTCTCCTGGCTGATACGGCGCTTTTCTTCATCTCTGTGCTTCTCCGCATCCTTAGCGGTTGTTTCGGGAGCAAAGCCCTTGCTGCCGCCCTGACCGGGTTTGCGGAATCCGCCGTCTCTTCCGGCACCGTTCCGGTTGTCGCGGTTGCCGAAGGAAGGTCTGTCGCCACCCTGGCCGTTTCTGTTATCTCTGTTTCCGTAAGGTCTGTCACCGCCCTGGCCGTTTCTGTTGTCTCTGTTTCCGTAAGGTCTGTCGCCGCCCTGACCGTTTCGGTTATCTCTGTTTCCGTAAGGTCTGTCGCCGCCCTGGCCGTTCCGGTTGTCTCTGTTTCCGTAAGGTCTGTCGCCGCCCTGACCATTACGATTGTCACGGTTTCCATAGGAAGGTCTGTCTGCCGCATTTGCCTGTACGGGTCTGTCTGCCTGACGCTCTGCAGCCGTTCTATCCGTTGAGGGTCTTTCTACAGCAGGCTTAGGAGCAGCAGTGCCTGCTGCAGCCGTATTGTCTGTCTGGCTCTGAAGCTTCTCTTCCCTTGCGGGTTCTGCCTTGGGAGCTGCCTTCTGAGGCTGACGGGACGGTACCATCTGCACACTGGGTGTGGGAGAAGGAGGTGTCAGCGGTTTAATGGGACGGACCGGTGCCGGCTGTCCGGAGCGGACATTCTGGTTGTTTCTCTGGTTCTGACCCTGGTTACCGTTCATGCCGCCGCGGTTTCCCTGACCCTGGTTGTTTCTGCCGGAGGGCTGACCGGGTACACGGGAATTCTGTGGATTGCTGACAAAGATAATCGTCTTTTTCTTCTTGGGCGCTTCCGCATTTTCCTTTCCTGCTTCTTTGTTCTCCGCTGCCTTTACGGTTTCTTTGTTTTCCACGGGTTTACCTGCTTCCTTTGTATCTGTTTTGACTACTTCTTTCGTTTCTGCCGTTTTGGTGCTTTCCTTTGCTTTGGGCGCCGCCTTGCTTTCTTTTTCCTCTGCTGCGGGCTTGGGAGCTCCACTGCCGAAGTGCTTTCTTACAAGGCCGGCTGCATCATCCTCTACCGCACTCTGTGCCGCTTTGGCTTCGATGCCCTTACTCTGCAGAAAGGCAATGACCTCTTTGCTTTGTACACCAAATTCCTTTGCAAGTTCATGTATCTTAATTTTTGCCATGCAATTATTACCTCCTAATTTTCGGATGCGTTCAGATATTGAATCATTTTTTCTGCAAGACCTTCGTCCACGACGGCAAGGGCGGCTCTTTCGTCCTTTCCGATACAATGTCCTAATTCCGCTTTCATGCCGTAATCATAAACAGGCACTTCATAGAACGAACATTTGTCATGGAATAGTTTCCGGGTATTGTCTGATGCATCCTTCGCTACAATAACCAGCACAGCAGAACCGTTTTTCACTGCATTTTCCGTTGCAAACTCGCCGCTTACCACATTTCTTCCACGCGCTGCGAGCCCCAGCAGTCCATATATTTTATTCTGCATTTGTCTCACTAAACTCCTTCTCCAGTTCCTCATATACCGCATCCGGTATGCTCATTTTGAACGAACGCTCGATGCCTTTGTTTTTGCGTGCTTTCTTTAAGCATTCGCCGCTCTTACAAAGGTATGCGCCTCTTCCGTTCTTTTTACCTGTTAAATCCAGTACGATGGTATCCTCCGGTGTCTTTAAGACTCTCATCATTTCTTTTTTATTCTTCATTTCACCGCAGCCCACGCACTGTCTTAAGGGAATTTTTTTATTCATTGTCGGTATCAGCACCTTCCTCTTCGGCCTCTCTTACCTCTTCCTCGTACTCCTCAGCATCGTAGCCGTCATCTTCGTACTCATCCATATAGTCTTCGTAACGGAAGCCCGGTGCATCCTTTGCCTGGGTTTCGGACTTGATGTCAATCTTGTAGCCTGTCAGTCTTGCTGCCAGTCTTGCGTTCTGGCCTTCCTTACCGATGGCAAGAGATAACTGGTAATCGGGTACGACTACCTTAGCGGTCTTTTCATCCGGGTCTGCAAATACGGCTACAATCTTGGCGGGAGAAAGAGCATTCTGAATCAGATTGCCGGGGTTCTCATCCCAGTTTACAATGTCAATCTTTTCTCCGCGGAGCTCTTCCACAATAGCGTTTACTCTGGCACCATTCATGCCGACGCAGGCACCCACGGCATCCACGTTGGGGTTGTTGCTCCATACGGCAATCTTGGTACGGCTTCCGGCTTCACGGGCAATGCTCTTGATTTCTACGGTGCCGTCCTTGATTTCCATAACTTCGGACTCAAACAGTCTCTTTACTAATTCCGGATGCGTTCTGCTGACATTGATGCGGGGTCCCTTCGGGGTGTTCTTTACTTCCACAATGTAAACCTTGATACGCTCGGTGGGCTTGAATACTTCACCCTTTACCTGTTCGCTCTCATTTAACATGGCATCGGCTTTTCCTAAATTGATGCTGATGTTTTTTCCTACATAACGCTGTACCACACCGGTAACTACGTCATGTTCTTTTTCATAATACTGGTTGAAGATAACGCTTCTTTCCTCTTCGCGGATTTTCTGCAAAATCACGTTCTTGGCATTCATGGTGGCAATACGTCCGAATTCCTTGGACTTGATCTCCACATGCAGGATGTCTCCCACCTTTGCCTTCTTGGAAATTTCCTTTGCGTCATCCAGTGCAATCTGCAGGCAGTCGTCTTCCACATCTTCCTTTGTGGGTACGACTTCCTTTTCCGCATAGCAGAGGAAATCGCAGGTATCCCTGTCAATTTCTACCTTAATATTATCTGCTTTTCCGAAGTGATTCTTGCATGCTGTCATAAGGGAATTTTCAATCGCATCGAACAGAGTTTCCTTGCTGATTTCTTTCTCCTTCTCCAGTATGTCAAGTGCCTCCATTAATTCTTTATTCATTTTCCCATATCCTCCTTGTTTTTGCGGAGCAAAAATCCGAGTCCCTTGACGAGGAGAGGATTTATACTCCTGTGTTCTATATTCTATATATCCGCTAAAAATCCAGTGCCAGCCTGATGAGCGCCACATCGCTTCTTTCAAAGGTCTGCTCACCGTTTTCTGTTTCAATGGTAATGCTCTTGTCATCGAAGCTCTTTAAGATGCCTGCAAATTCCTTACATTTCTCAATGGGCTTGTAGGTCTTTATTTCCACTTCTTTCCCTATGCTTTTCTGAAGGTGCTTATCTTTTTTCAAGGTTCTGCCCAGTCCCGGACTGGATACCTCCAGGATGTACGCATCTTCGATAAAGTCCTCTTTGTCCAGTGCATCCGACAATGCCCTGCTCACTGTTTCGCAGTCATTGATGTTTACACCTTCCGGTTTGTCAATGTAGGCGCGCAGATAATAATCCGCTCCCTCTTTGACGTATTCCACATCATAGATTTCCACCCCGCAGCCTTCTGCAATGGGTAAAAGCAGCTTTTCCGTTCTGCTTTCGTAGTCTTTTCTTGACATGTCTTTTTCCTTTCTCAATATGAAGTTGTAAGTGATTGGAACATATGCCCCGGGCATTAAGAAAGAGTGGTACGCGACCACTCTTACCTTATGTTCCATATTTAACTGTATTCAGTGTAAACCTTTAAGATTGAAAAGTCAATGGTGAAAATGTAAAAATGTACTATTTCTCACATTTTTCTTCCTCATCGGTCAGAACCAGTTTCTGTTCTACCGTAACTTTTTCCTCATAACATTCAAAGATTTCGTTTACCTTATCGCCGGAAAGCTTCGGGGTGATAAGGCTTACCACCGGCACTACGATTAATCCTGCCACCATGGCTATGGCTCCTGCGTTGATGGGAGAAGCAATAAAATGGAAGAACATGTTGGACACGGTAATGCCCACGCCACAGATAAAGCTTGCCCAGACAGCGGATTTCGTCACGCCCTTCCAGTACAGTCCGTACATGAAAGGCGCTAAGAACGCGCCGGCCAGAGCTCCCCAGGAAATACCCATGAGCTGTGCGATAAAGGTGGGCGGGTCAAGGGCGATCACAACGGAAATTACCACAAAGAACACTAAGAAAATTCTCATGGTGAGAAGCTGCTTCTTCTCGTCCATCTTCTTGATGATATTTCCCTTTAAGAAGTCCAGTGTCAGGGTGGAGCTGGATGTCAGCACCAGGGAGGACAGCGTGGACATGGATGCGGAAAGCACCAGCACAATCACGATACCGATCAGGATATCGGAAAGGGAATTTAACATAGTAGGGATAATTGCATCGTATACAATACCGCCCTGTCCGTTCCGGATGGCATCGGAGTCAAACAGTCTTGCAAAACCGCCCAGGAAATAGCATCCGCCGGATACCACAATGGCAAACAACGTGGAAATCACCGTACCGGTCTTGACTGCTTTTTCATCCCGGATGGCATAGAATTTGCTTACCATCTGCGGCAGACCCCAGGTACCTAAGGAGGTCAGAATGACAACCCCCAGTAAGTTAAGCGGGTCGGGTCCGAAGAAGGAAGTAAAAGCTCCCTGCTGTCCCATTGTCACGGGAATATCGCTGGGAATTTCAGACAGTTTAAAAACTGCCTGCATAAAACCGCCCTGTCCGTTTAATACGGATGCAATGACTGCCACAATGCCGACCAGCATAACGATACCCTGTACAAAATCGTTAATGGCCGTTGCCATGTAACCGCCTAAAATCACGTAAACGCATGTAAGGGCTGCCATAACCACAACACACACCGTGTAGGGCACATCGAACGCCATTTCAAACAGACGGGAAAGTCCGTTGTATACGGATGCGGTATAAGGAATCAGAAAAACAAAAGAGATGACGGCTGCCGTGACACGAAGGGCATTGCTGTCAAAACGCTTCCCAAAATAGTCCGGCATGGTCTTTGCCTTTAAGTGCTTGCTCATAATTCTTGTTCTTCTGCCCAGCACAATCCAGGCAAGCAGGGAACCGATCAGGGCATTGCCGATACCGATCCAGGTGGCGGAAATTCCGTATTTGTAGCCGAACTGTCCTGCATATCCTACAAAAACCACAGCACTGAAATAGGACGTGCCATAGGCAAAAGCCGTCAGCCACGGACCAACGCCACGCCCTCCAAGAACAAAACCATTCACATCTGCCGCATGCTTTCTGGAATAAAATCCGACATAGATCATAATCGCAAAGAACACGACAAGCAAGA
>OKSM01000846.1_pt1 | contig 10217 bp, 9 predicted proteins | sample 1606281 | NCBI WGS metagenome assembly OKSM01 (sample SAMEA3879549, study PRJEB24766) | human gut metagenome | biome: human-associated habitat; feature: feces | place: USA | collected 1985/1987
AATTTTAAATTCTGTTGCGTAATAAAAGTCTAACTTTTTGGGGTCACTACAAAGTATGTCGGCGGTGTCTGTTTTTTATTAGGTTATTTTCTTATACTGGACAAATAGCGCGATATGCTGTATAATATCTTAGAAGTTCATAACAGACAGTTCGTAACCATCCTGTCTATAAATAAAACTACGGGCGATGTACTGGCGCCGGCCGGTATTTTTTATGTATGCAAGGATTTCGTCTGTAGATGACGGAATCCTTTTATATTTTGTGGACTTTGCCCGCTCATTAATTGGGAGGAAAAATGAAGGTTTTAGTATTATTAAGCGGTGGCGTAGACAGCTCAACCTGTCTGGCACTGGCAAAAGAAAAATACGGCGATAATGTTCTGGCCTTGTCGATGTCCTATGGTCAGAAGCATGCCAAGGAGCTTGCAGCAGCGCAGGCTATTGCCGATTATTATCATGTGGAGCTGCTGCATATGGATTTGTCGAAGATTTTCGCTCACAGCAAATGCTCCCTGCTGCAGGGCTCAGATGAAAGTGTTCCGCACGCATCCTATGCAGAGCAGCTGAAGGAAAGCAAGGGTGAGCCTGTAAGCACTTATGTGCCGTTCCGCAACGGCTTGTTTTTGTCTGCTGCGGCAAGCATTGCCTTGGAATATGAATGCAATGAGATTTACTACGGTCCCCATGCCGATGATGCTGCAGGCAATGCTTATCCCGATTGCAGTGTTGAATTTAATGAGTCGATGAATTTGGCAGTATATTTGGGAAGCGGCCGCAAGGTGCGTCTGGTTGCTCCGTTTGTTGATAAAACGAAGAAGGATATCGTTGCTGAGGGCTTACGCTTAGGTGTTCCCTATGAGCTGACCTGGAGCTGTTATGACGGCGGCGAAAAGCCTTGTCATAAGTGCGGTACCTGTATTGACCGCGAGGCAGCCTTTGCTGCCAATGGTGTTGTTGATCCCTTAGCAGAGGTTTGAAGGAGGTAAGGATAATGAAGAGTTTAAGTAATCAAAAATTAGTATTTTCCGCATTGTGTATTGCATTATATATTGTTGTGATGATGTGCACCCAGAGCTTTGCCTTTGGTCAGTATCAGATTCGTATTGCTACTGCGCTGTATGGCTTAAGTGCAATTTTCCCGTTTCTGGTGCTGCCGTTTGGCTTGGCAAACGTTGTCAGCAATACGGTGATGGGCGGTCTTGGTCTGCCTGATATTATCGGCGGCTTTATTGTAGGTATCGTAACAACCGGTATTATTGTTTTGGCTAAGCGTCGTGGCTGCGGCAACTGGATTATCTGGGCAGCAGTAACCTTTGTACCGGGACTTGGTGTTCCTGTATGTTCTGTTGGATATTCCTTATCTGGTACTGGCAAGCAGTCTGCTGATTGGCCAGTGCATCTGCGGTATTGCGAGTGTAATGCTGGTTACCGCTTTGGAACGCGTGGGAGCAGGCAAGCTGTTTGCATTTGATGGAGGTAAGCAATAATGACAAGTGGCAGAAGTAAAGAAGAATTGCAGGGCGTAAGCCTGTTAGGCAATAAAACTGCTTATAAAAGCGATTATGCGCCGGAGGTTCTGGAATCCTTCCCGAATAAGCATCCGCAAAATGATTACTGGGTTAAATTTAACTGCCCGGAATTTACCAGCCTTTGTCCGATGACGGGACAGCCTGATTTTGCGACCATCTACATTTCTTATGTACCGGACGAACGTCTGGTGGAAAGCAAATCTCTGAAGCTGTACCTGTTCAGCTTCCGTAATCACGGTGATTTCCATGAAGACTGCGTAAATATCATTATGAAGGACCTTATTAAGCTGATGGAGCCTAAATATATTGAGGTTTGGGGCAAATTCCTGCCGCGCGGCGGTCTGTCCATCGATCCGTATGCCAACTACGGCAAGCCGGGAACCGAATGGGAGCAGGCTGCAAAGAAGCGTCTTTTCATGCATGATATGTATCCCGAAACAGTTAATAACAGATAAAAAAATTTTGAGCTGTTGCGTAATGCGGCAGCTCTTTTTTTGCTCTCAGCGAAGAACTCAGCGGATAAAAACTATTTTTAGACAGCTTAAGTTAGCAGTAGCTAATCAAAGACTGGCTTTAACAAATTTTTTTCGATAAACACTAATACAGCACTTTATTTCTTAATTAGAGTATGCTATAATGAACTATAGACAAATAATTCACTTATTTGTATTGAATCCGTGGGACACGAAAAGTACCACGAGGGACAAAACACGTCAAGGGATGTAACTGGTTATGGATAGTATTATTAATCTGCAAAAGAAAATTGTACCGGAGCTGACAGATCTGCTCGTACAGCGTTACCAAATTCTGCGTCAGGTGAGCCACGAAGCGCCGATAGGCCGACGTGCTTTGGCTGCAAGACTGGGACTCAGCGAAAGAGTGCTGCGTGCTCAGGTTGATTTTCTTAAGAAAAGCGGCCTGCTGGATTTTTCCTCCAGCGGCATGAGCGTGACTGATGAGGGTGCGGATATTCTTAAGGAGCTGGCGGATTATGTACGCAAGCTGCAGGATATTTCGTTTTTGGAAAGTACTCTCAGTGATACGCTGAAGATTGGCAAGGTTGTCATTCTTCCCGGTGACTCCGACCAAGAGGATGTTGTCAAACGCGAAATCGGCCGTACTGCAGCACATATTCTCAGCAAGCTGCTGAGCGATGGCAAAAAGCATATAGTTGCTGTCAGCGGCGGAACTACTATGGCAGCGATGGCAGCCAATGTTTCTGGCTCCCAGCCTAATACGGTGGTTGTACCGGCTCGTGGGGGCTTGGGTGATAATGTGGAACTGCAGGCCAATACGATTGCAACTGTCCTGGCGCAAAAGCTTGGAGCATCCTACCGTCAGCTTTACGTTCCCGACTGTGTAAGCGAGGATATCTTAAACAGTATTCTTAAAGAGGATATCGGTGTGCGCGCTGTTGTCGATATTATCAAGCAGGCGGACATTCTTGTCCACGGTGTAGGCCGTGCCAGTGTTATGGCAAGACACAGACGCTTAGGCAGCGAGGTAATTGCCAAGCTGGAGGCAGACGGTGCTGTAGGCGAGGCGTTTGGCCAGTATTGTGCTTTGGACGGCAGACAGGTTTATATGACTAACAATGCCGGCCTGATGCTGCAGGATTTGCAGCACATCGGCACAATCATCGGTATTGCCGGAGGCAAATCGAAGGCTGCCGCAATTTTATCGGTTATTCGTGCTTCCAGACAGGATATTTTGATTACCGATGAGGCTGCAGCGCATGAGATTCTCAAAATGGCTAAAGAGCAATAAACAAGCGAAGCTCTTAAAGTATTAATTTGTTACCGAGCACATTTGTGCAAAATTTAGATTCTCTCAGAATTAAGGAGGAAATTATTATGACAAAAGTAGGTATTAATGGTTTTGGCCGTATCGGCCGCGAGGTTTTCCGTGTTGCATTCAACAATCCTGAGGTTGAGGTTGTTGCAATAAACGATCTTGGCGACGTCAAGACTCTGGCTCACCTGCTGAAATATGATTCTATCCATGGCATTTTCAATCATGAAATCAGCATCGAAGGCAACTTCATTATTGTTGATGGTCACAAAATCGAAGTATTCTCCTGCATGGATCCGGCAAAGATTCCTTGGGGCGAAGCTGGTGCTGAAATCGTTGTAGAATCCACCGGTCGTTTCACTGAAGGCGAAAAGGCTGCTGCTCACCTGCATGACACTGTTAAAAAGGTTATCATCTCCGCTCCTGCAAAAGGCGAAGATATTACCATCGTTATGGGTGTTAACGAAGACAAATATGATCCTGCAAAACATAACATCATTTCCAACGCTTCCTGCACCACCAACTGCCTGGCTCCGTTCACCAAAGTACTGCTGAACAAATTCGGTATTGAAAGCGGTCTGATGACCACTGTTCACTCCTACACCAATGACCAGAGAATTCTGGACCTGCCGCATAAAGACCTCCGCCGTGCTCGCGCTGCTGCTTGCTCCATCATCCCGACTACTACTGGTGCTGCAAAAGCAGTTGCTCTGGTTCTGCCGGAACTGAAGGGCAAACTGAACGGCTTTGCAATGCGCGTTCCGACCCCGAACGTTTCCATCACCGACCTGACCGTTCTGCTGCAAAAAGACACCACTGCCGAAGAAATCAATGCAGTGCTGAAGGAAGCTGCTGAAGGCGAACTCAAAGGTATTATGGGCTACAGCGACGAACCGCTGGTATCCCGTGATTACAACGGCTGCCCGCTGAGCTCCATCATCGACGGCCTGTCCACCATGATGGTTGGCCCGCGTATGGCTAAGGTTGTAAGCTGGTACGACAATGAATGGGGTTATTCCAACCGCGTAGTTGACCTGGCTGCTTATATTGCTAAAAAAGGTCTGTAATAAAGGAGATTCTTATCCGTGGATAAAAAAACTGTACGTGATTTAGACGTTGCCGGTAAAAAAGTACTGGTACGCGTAGATTTTAACGTTCCTCTGAATGATAAAGGCGAGATTACCGATGATACCCGTATCACCGCATCTCTACCGACCATTCAATATCTGCTGGAGCAAAAGGCTGCCGTTATTTTAATGGCACATCTCGGCCGTCCTAAAGGACAGGTTAAGCCGGAATTGTCTTTGGCTCCCGTAGCTAATCATTTGGGCAAGCTGCTGGGCAAAAAGATTCTGTTTGCTCCGGACTGCGTAGGTGAAGCTGCACAGGCTGCTGCCAGCAAGCTGAAACCGGGCCACATCCTGCTGCTGGAAAACCTGCGTTTCCATAAGGAAGAGGAAAAGAACGACATGGAATTTGCCGAGAAGCTGGCTTCTTTGGCAGACCTGTATGTCAATGACGGCTTCGGTGTATCTCACCGCGCACACGCTTCTGTAGAAGGCGTAACTCACTTCCTGCCTGCAGCTGCAGGCTTCCTGCTGGAAAAGGAAATCCAGTATGTAGGTCAGGCTGTAACCAATCCGCTGCATCCGTTTGTTGCTATTATCGGCGGTGCTAAGGTAAGCGATAAAATCGGCGTTATCAGCAACCTGCTCGATAAGGTTGATACACTGCTTATCGGCGGCGGTATGGCTAACACCTTCCTGGCTGCACAGGGCTACAAAATGGGCAAGTCCCTGGTAGAAGAGGATAAGCTGGACTTGGCTAAAGAGCTTCTGGCTAAGGCTAAGAAAAATAAAGTAAATATGCTGCTGCCTACCGATTTGGTAATGGCTGCTGCATTTGCTCCCGACGCTGAGCATGTAACCGAAAAGGTGGAAAACCTGAATCAGGCTTATATGGCTCTGGATATCGGTGCGGAAACCAGCAAGGCTTATGCTGAAGCTTTGGCTGACGCTAAGATGATTGTCTGGAACGGACCTATGGGCGTTTTTGAAATGGATGCATTCTGCAAGGGTACCGAGGCTGTAGCGAAGGCTGTAGCCAAGAGCCGTGCTACCAGCATTGTCGGCGGCGGCGACAGCGTTGCTGCTATCGAAAAGCTGGGCCTGGCTAAACGCATTACCCACATTTCTACCGGTGGCGGTGCTTCTCTGGAATATCTGGAAGGCAAGATACTGCCCGGCGTTGCTGCACTGGATGACCTGCGCCGTAAAATGATTGCCGGCAACTGGAAAATGCACAAAACCGTAAGCGAGGCTGTAGAGCTTGCTGAGGACATTGTTATGGAAACTAACGGTACCTTAAACGAGGTTGTTATTTTTCCGCCGTTCACCGCACTGGAAACTGTTGCGGATGCTATCGATGGTAAGCACGTAGGCTACGGCGCACAGGATTTGCATTGGGAAGACAAGGGTGCCTTCACCGGCGCTGTTTCCGGTGCGATGATTGCCGATATCTGCGCTGAATATGTTCTCGTTGGTCACAGCGAACGCCGTACCATTTTCGGTGAGAACGAAAAAATTGTTGCCAGCAAGATTATTGCCGCTTACCGCAACGGCCTGAAGCCGATGCTGTGCGTTGGTGAAAATCTGGCTGAGCGTGAAGCAGGCAAAACTGCCCGCAAAATCAATATGCAGCTGAAGAGCGCTCTGCGTGTAATTTCCGCAGAGGATGCGGAAAACCTTGTTGTTGCTTATGAGCCTATCTGGGCTATCGGCAGCGGTAAGGCTGCTACTCCGGAGGATGCTTTGGAAGTATGTACTCTGATTCGTGAAAAAATAGGCAAAATCTTTACACCTGATATTGCCCGCAAGGTTCGTATTCTTTACGGCGGCAGTGTTAATGAAAAGAACGCTGCTTCCTTCAACCTCAGCGGTATTGACGGTGTGTTGGTAGGCGGTGCAAGCCTGAAGGCTGACACCTTTGCCGCAATCGTAAGAAGCTTTTAATAAGACCTCGGAGAAAGCACCTGTTGCTTTCTCCTTCGTCTTTAGGAATTTGATAATGAAAAAACCAGTTTTACTAATGATTCTTGATGGTTGGGGCATTGCTCCCGCAGACAAAACAAACGCTGCGGCTATGGCAAAAACTCCTAACCTGGACAGTTATTTTGCAAATTATCCTCATACAACCTTGGAAGCCAGCGGCAAGGCTGTAGGTCTGCCGGCAGGTCAGATCGGTAATTCGGAGGTAGGTCACCTGAATATCGGTGCCGGCCGCATTATCTACCAGAGCCTGACGCGCATTGACAAGGCGATTGAGGATGGCGATTTGTATAAGAACAAAGAGCTTGGCAGGGTAATGGATGAAACGAAGCAGGCCGGAAAGGCACTGCATCTTCTGGGACTGTTATCCGACGGCGGCGTACACAGCCACATTGAGCATCTTCTGGCACTTATCTGTATGGCGAAGGTTAAAGGCCTGACCGATGTTTATGTGCATGCCTTTTTGGACGGACGTGATGTCGGTCCGAAAACAGCGCTGGAATATATCCATGAGCTGGAAGAGGGCATGGCGCAGATTGGCGTAGGTAAGATTGCTACCGTCAGCGGACGCTATTACGCAATGGACCGCGACAAGCGCTGGGAGCGCGTGGAGCGTGCTTATAAAGCATTGGTGCTGGGCGAGGGCGGCAAGGCTGCAAGTGCTGCTGCCGGTGTAGAAGCATCCTACGCAGCAGGCGTAACAGATGAGTTCGTTGAGCCCTTTACTGTTGATGGCGTAGATGGCAAAATTACTGCCGGTGACGGTGTAATTTTCTTCAACTTCCGTCCAGACAGAGCGCGTGAAATTACCCGTGCACTGCATGATGAGGACTTCCCGTATTTTGCACGTCCCGAGGGCGCACGCCCTGTAAACTATGTGTGCATGACGCAGTATGATGCAACAATTACCGCACCGGTAGCCTTTCCTCCGGAGGAGATTAAGGATACCTTGGGTGAGGTGTTGGCACAGCATGGACTGCACCAGCTACGCATTGCGGAAACCGAAAAATATGCGCATGTAACCTTCTTCTTCAACGGCGGTGTAGAAGCTCCGAATGCTAATGAGGAGCGTATTCTGATTCCTTCGCCGAAGGTTGCAACCTATGATTTGCAGCCGGAAATGAGCGCCGAAGAGGTTACGCAGGCACTGTTGGCAGAGCTGGATAAGGATAAATTTGATGCGATTATCCTGAACTTTGCCAATCCGGATATGGTTGGTCATACCGGTGTGCTCAGTGCTGCGATTACCGCTATGGAAAAGGTGGATGACTGTGCCGGCCGTATTGTACGCAAGGTGCTGTCCCTTGGCGGCAGTGTGTGCATTACCGCGGACCACGGCAATCTGGAGAAGATGGCCGAAGGCGACGGTTCTCCGAACACCGCGCATACCACTAACCCTGTACCATTTATTTTAGTAAGCGAAGAGCAGCACAAGCTGCATAACGGCATTTTGGCCGATATTGCACCGACGCTGCTGCAGCTGCTGAATATTAAACAGCCTGCCGCTATGACAGGTAAAACTTTGATAGACTAATCATGAGGTGATAAGAAATGGCAATGATTACTGAAGTTTACGCTCGCGAGATTCTGGATTCCCGCGGCAATCCGACCGTAGAAGTTGAAGTATGCCTGGAAGACGGCGCTATGGGACGCGCTGCTGTTCCTTCTGGCGCATCTACCGGCGTACACGAAGCTGTAGAGCTGCGTGACGGCGACAAAGAGCGTTACCTGGGCAAGGGCGTTACTAAAGCAGTTGATAATGTGAACGACATTATTGCCGAAGCAATTATCGGCCTGGACGCAACCCGCCAAACCGAAATTGATGAGCTGCTGGTTCGCCTGGACGGCACTCCGAACAAAGGCCGCCTCGGCGCTAACGCTATCCTCGGCGTTTCCATGGCTGTAGCTAAGGCTGCTGCTGCTTCCGTAGGCCTGCCGCTGTACCTGTACTTAGGCGGTGTTGCTGCCAAAGAACTGCCTGTTCCGATGATGAACATCTTAAACGGCGGCGAGCATGCAGACAACAACGTTGATATTCAGGAATTCATGATTATGCCGGTTGGCGCTAAATCCTTCAGCGAAGCACTGCGCATGAACGCTGAAATTTATCATAACCTGAAAGCACTGCTGAAGGAAAAAGGCCTGAGCACTGCTCTTGGTGATGAAGGCGGTTTTGCACCGAACCTGAAATGCAATGCAGATGCTATCGAGGTTATTCTCGAAGCAACCGAGCGTCCAGGCTATAAACCCGGTAAAGACATCGTTATGGCAATGGACGTTGCTTCCAGCGAATTCTATGTAGACGGCAAATACAAAATGACCGGCGAAGGCGTAGAAATGACCAGCGAAGAAATGGTTGATTATCTGGCAGGTCTGTGCGAGAAATATCCTATTATCTCCATCGAAGACGGTATGGCAGAGGATGACTGGGACGGCTGGAAGAAGCTCACCAAAAAGCTGGGCAAAAAAGTTCAGCTGGTTGGCGACGACCTGTTTGTTACCAACGAAGAGCGTCTGGTTCAGGGCATTGAAAAGGGCGTAGCAAACGCTATTCTGATTAAGGTAAACCAAATCGGTACCTTAACCGAAACCTTCAATGCTATCGAAACCGCAAAACGCGCAGGCTATACCTGCATCATCTCTCACCGCAGCGGTGAAACCGAAGACACCACTCTGGCAGATATTGCTGTTGCTGTAAATGCAGGCCAGATTAAGACCGGTGCTCCGGCCCGTACCGACCGTGTTGCCAAATACAACCAGCTGCTGCGTATTGAAGAGGATCTCGGCAAGGCTGCAAAATATAACGGCATGAAGGTTTTCTACAACATTAAAAAATAAGCAGAAAAAGCTTTCTTGTTTGCTGTAAAAGATGAGGTGAGAGCGCTGACTCTCACCTTTTTCTTTATTTAGGGCGTTTTTGTAAAATATTTTGCAAAAGTAGATTGTAAGAGCACGTCTTTTATGGTAAAATACTATGGTACAAAAATATGAGGAGGTAAGCTCTGTGATTGAAACTGTCTTGATGGTTCTTGAAGTTATCGTTTGCATAGCACTCATTGGCGCAGTTCTGCTGCAGTCCGGAAAAGGCGGCGGTATGGGCAGTACTTTCGGCGGCAGTGACGGTGCTTTTTTTGGCAAGGGCAATGATCTGGATACACTCATGGCGAAGGCTACGATTTATTTAGGTGTTGCATTTGCTGTTATTACATTGGCGCTGGCAAAAATCAACGCTTAAGGCTGACGGGATTTTCCTGTTTTCCGCACTCATCATGTTACCAAGAGTGCAACCGCACTCTTAAAATTTTAAATTTTTTTATAAAAAGAAAGGGGTTTGGGTCTTGAATTTCTTAATGATCTCCATTGTTGTCGGCCTCATTGCACTCGCAGTTGCACTGATGCTGAGCAGCGCAATCGGTAAGGCTCCTGCTGGTACAGCACGTATGCAGGAAATTGCCGGTTACATCCACGAGGGCGCTATGGCGTTCCTGTTCCGCGAATACAAAGCACTGTCTGCTTTCGTAATCGTTGTTGCTATCGTAATTTCTATGTTCTTATCTCCGCTTACTGCAGTATGCTTCGTTGCAGGTGCAGTATTCTCCGTATGTGCAGGCTACATCGGCATGACCGTTGCTACCAAAGCTAACGTTCGTACTGCTGCAGCTGCTCAACATGGCGGCATGCCGGAAGCTCTGAAAATTGCTTTCTCCGGCGGTGCTGTTATGGGTCTGGGCGTAGTTGGTCTGGGTATCGTTGGTGTTGCTGCTGCTTACATGCTGTTCGGCAACATTGATATCGTTACCGGCTTCGGTCTGGGCGCAAGCTCCATTGCATTGTTCGCTCGTGTTGGCGG